>Ga0255341_1003510_pt1 | contig 17533 bp, 18 predicted proteins | sample wastewater_treat_8_FD_192418 | JGI IMG/M metagenome (GOLD analysis project Ga0255341, IMG submission 192418) | Wastewater microbial communities from Lulu Island WWTP, Vancouver, Canada - plant12 | ecosystem: Engineered > WWTP > Wastewater > Unclassified | place: Canada: Vancouver, British...
AAATGTAACCAATAAATTCCGCCATGCTGTCAATCAGGATACAGCAAACATTACAGCAGGGACAGACTATGCCATAGGAAGCAATTCAGATCAAGATACTGCTGTAGTGGCAAATCACGTGATATATACCACTGGAGATCCTCCAACTAATTTTGGCACATACGCCAACCCAACATCATCCGTTGCTGGAAATGAAGTTTACACATCCCATGGATATAATCCTGTCAAAGGGACATGGACTGTTGATTCAGGGGATATTTTCTTTGATGGAATATCTTCTTACAGAGGGATAACAACAGTTACATCAAACAATTTTGCATCCACAAACACAACAAAAGCTACAGGAACAAACAGTGGAAGCACAACAAGCATTTTAAGTGATATCTCAGCTAACTTTTCTTCTGTGTCTGTTGGTGACCTTGTAAAAAATACAACAACCACTGCTTATTCAGAAATAAAGACTATAGTATCGACAACTGAATTGGTACTTACAGATGCAATATTTTCATCAACTGATAATTATGAAATATATAAAAAAATAAAAGGTGGAACATCAACAAACACAACAGGAGAAGAAAATAAAGTTTTTGATAGTGGATTTTCTTCTACAACAGGTCTATCTACTGGAGATATTGTGCGCAAACATGACGGTGATCTCTTTGCAAATGATGATTCATATAGCACTGTCAGCACAATTGACAGTGATACTGAGATTACTTTAAGCAGCAATATAATGGATACCTCGGCAGGTGGAACAGTTAACAACTATTACATATACGATATTGACTTGCCACTTGCAAGTGGAACAGTAAACTTTTCAACATGGAACACCATATTCGACACTGGAAAATTTGGAACTGTTGCAATAGGAGATATAGCAGAAAACACAAGCACCACTACATACTCTTTAATCACCTCTATTGTTTCAAATGATGAAGTTATTCTTAATGATTCAATTTTTACAGCAGCAAGCCAAGGATATAAGGTATATAGTGGCAATTACTGTAACACCCACTTTGATTCGACAATGTTTACTCCCTTTTATACCTTTACTTTGAATAATACAATTCAATCTGATATAAACAACTTCACTGTATATAACAGAATTAAAAGTGGCACAGCTGATTATTTGCCTGCAAATCATCTTTTGGATAATAATGTGGCAACAGATTTTACTGCAGCAACTGCAATACTTTTAGGTGATTTTGTATTTAACTCATCAACAGGACAATGGACAAGGGTTGCATCAAATGCAATATATGCCAGAGTGCTATCCTTAAACAACAATATTTTTACAGTTGACGGATACGGATATTATATACTCAGATTTACACCAGCTATTCCTGATGCTAATATCCTTGCAACTGGAAGAGCTATAACCCCTGCAGCAAATAAACTTTACTCCTCTGTTGCTGTCTTTGGGTCTGCAAAAAAAGGTGACATTGTCTATAATGTTACAACAGGTAAATATGCCACTGTAGCTCAGGTAAATTCAAATACAGAGCTTACTCTTAACAAAGATATATTCACTGCCTCTGATCAAGGATTCATATTATTCTCCACAAATGAACCTGTTACAGAGACTGGTATAAACAGCAATGATACTGCAACATTAAACGATACAAATGCAAACTTTACATCCACAAATAGACCTGTAAGAGTTGGAGATATAGTCCACAACAATGATAATGGATTGGAAAGCACTGTTATTGCTGTTAACAGTGCAACTCAATTAACTCTTCAAAGCGATATTTTCTCTGCAACGAATCAAAGATATTCAATTTATCAACCACGGATTCTTGTGGCTTTCCAGAATAATGATAACATATATGCTGAACTTTTACGATTTTTAGACGGAACAGATTGCGGTGCAACTATAATCATTTATGACACTGCATCAGCTGCATCTTACCCTGTGGCAATATCCGATAACAATGGAAACGCCTTTGTTATTTATCAGGTAGGTGTAAGTATATATGGAAATAAAGTTAGTGCAACAGGGGCTGTCTCTGGATCTACTGTAATTGCAGGTACAGGAACAATTATTGACGTAATATCTGATGGCGTAAATGGTATATATGTATTGTACGAAAATGCTGGCAACGTTTATCTCACAAGAAGAGATATAAATATTGGCAATATTTGGACTACTACTGTTGCAGGCACTGCTGCTATTGAAACTGATTCTGTTATTGCTTTGGATTCATCAAACAATCCAATAGTTGCATACTCATCACTGGGAAATGTCTACATCTCAAAATTCAATCCTACTACTGGTGCTGCAACCTATTCTTCACAGATAGTTCATTCTCTCGGATATTATAGTGAAAATTCTGACTCTCGCAAAAGCTATATTTCTCTTGTCAGTGACAATAATAATGGAGTTATTGTATCATGGCTTGATAGCAGATATTACTATCCTCTTGGATATACAATACATGCAACTTATATAGATTCAGCAGGTTCTCGAACTGGATCTGTCTGGGATGCAGATGGTGGAAATGGCTCTGCTCCAAACGATTATGATGGAATACAAATTGGAATTCTCAACTCCTATAGCTCCACAGAGCCTCTATTTGTCATGACTAAATACAATGACGGTGCTTTACCGTGGAATCCTTTTATAATGTGGATTGATTATAGAACATCATCAGACTCTGCAATTTACTATAATACAGTAGAACACGACTAAAGTTACTAAATCTTTCAATTAATCCTTGAAATAAAAAGGACTAACTTTTAACCTTGTCTACTGTAATGGTAATGATATGAACAACTACTCCAGATATGAAATTAACAACTCTAATCCATCAGATAAAAAGCAATATATTCGCTCTATGTTTGATGCAATAGTCCCAACTTATGATTTACTGAATAGAATTCTTTCCATTGGAATTGACAATTTTTGGAGGCGTGACCTCGTCAAAATTGCAGGTCTTAAAAACAAAATAGTCCTTGATTTGTGTTGTGGAACAGGGGATCTCACCAGGCAGATTATAAAATCTAATGGAAAAGTTATTTCTCTGGATTTTTCCTTTAACATGCTCAAAAAAGGCAAAGACAGGGGATGGCTTACAGGAGAGAACCTTTCTGCAGATGCCTGCGCTCTTCCCTTTAAAAACAGTGTTTTTGACTTTCTGACAATTGCCTTTGGCATAAGAAATATTCCAGATATTGATATTTTTCTTGCAGAATCTCTAAGGGTTCTAAAACCTGATGGAAAACTTCTTATACTTGAGCTTACACGGCCTGATAATATTCTTGTCAGGTTTTTCTACAATCTCTATCTTGGGAAAATTCTACCTTTCATTGGTGGGATAATCTCAGGAAAGGATGAGGCATATTCATATCTGGCTGGGAGTATCTCAACTTTTCTGGAAAGGGAAATGCTCATCCAGAGGATTAAAAATTCTGGTTTTACAGAAGTATCTTATAAAAAGAAAACCTTTGGCATTGCCACAATCTATATATGCAAAAAATAGGTGCTTATGAAGGATTTACCTCTCATTATTGGACATAGAGGCTACAGAGCCAGATTTCCTGAAAATACTCTCCTTGCATTTTCAGAAGGATTCAAACATGGAGCTGATGGCCTTGAATGTGATGTGCAAAAAACTAAAGATGGAGTATATATAATTTACCACGATGAGGAGCTACTTCCACTTACTGGTAAAAAGGGAACAATTGGACAAACCTCATACAAAGAATTAAAAAAAATTAAAATAAAGGGTCAGAGCATACCTTCTTTGAAAGAATTATTAGATTTTATTCCAGAGGACAAATTTATAAACATAGAACTAAAAGAAGAGACTCTCTCCCTTGATGACGCAGAAAAAATAGCCCATATTCTTAAAAACCATAAGGCCTTTAATAATATTTTAATCTCCTCATTCAAACACGAACTCCTCGTCTCATTTAAAAAAAATGGATTTAAAATTGGTCTGCTATTTGAGGATTTTAATTTCGATAACAGAATATTCCCTCCACTGTTGAGGGTGATTAAATACAGGCCATGGTCGGTTAACCTTCCAATAAAGGAATTCACAAAAAATACCGGCATTACACAAAAGCTATTTATCCTCTTAATGAGGCTTTTGGCGATAAAGATCATATTCTGGACAGTAAATACAACAGAGGATTTCGATGCAGTTTATAATTATTCCTATGGAATTATAACAGACCATGTGGAACTTTTGCTAAATCATAAAAAAACAAGAAACCACAATGGATAAATGGAAAGTTAAAAATACAATAAAGGTCTTTGAAAACAGAATTCTCTCTGTAATAATCAAAAAATGCTCCCATCCAGATAAATCAATAGAATGGGATTTTTCTGTTATTGAAACCTTTAACTGGATCAATGTCATTGCCTTAACAAGGGATAATAAATTCATTCTTGTAAAGCAACACAGACTGGGAAATGATGAAATATCAATAGAAACTCCAGGGGGAGTTATAGAAGAAGGGGAAAATCCAGAAGAATGTGCAATACGTGAACTAAAAGAAGAAACTGGCTTTGAAGGAGAAGAAATTCATCTTTTAAAAAGACTCTGGGTGAACCCTGCAATAATGACTAACACAATAAGCTTTTATTTTATAGACAAATGCCGTAAAATCTCAGATCAAAATTTAGATATAGCTGAGGATATTGAAGTCATCACAGCAGATGTCTTTGAAGTGAAAGAGATGCTTGGCAATGGAGAAATAAATCACTCAATTGCAGTAACAGCTCTTTCCCTTTATTTTTTGTCTGAATACAACAAGTTTGGTCAAATTATTATTTAATGAGGCCAATGATTTTTGCTATAAATTCCAGTGCGTTTTGATTTAAGAAAATTATTATAAAAATAATAGAAAAAGACCACAGAGTAATCTTTCTATCAAGCTTCAGGTAAATTGTATCAATTTTAGCATTAAGCTCTATTCTGTTACTTTCAATAATTCCAAGGAGCTCTGTCTTGTTTTGCTCAATTATTCCAAGAAGTTCTGCTTTGTCTTTCTCCGTTTTTTCATATAAAGCATAAAGCCTGCCAAGAATTTCTGCTTTATCCTTCTTCATCTCCCCAAGAAGTTCAACCCTGAGACTACTCAAATCCTCTTTGGTGGCCACAACAGAAAAAATTTCAGAAAGCATCTCATTTTTTGTTTTATACCATGAAACTGAAACGCTTTCATTTATTGTTTCTTCAAAGGCATTAATAATCTTCAAGGCATCTTCCTTGTTATTAAAATTTCTTTCAAAAATTTCATAAACCTCTACAGATAAACGTCCAGGCATTTTTATCTCCTTTTAATAATTTAAGGCATCTTCGATTTATTGTCAAGAGACATTCACTCAAAAAATACCTCTTAAAGGAGAAACGAATAATGTATAAAAAATTTAAAAAAATTTTAACCTCAAAACTTATAATTTTTTAAAAATTTTTCACCATCATATCTTCCAAGATCATAAGCTGCCTGTAATCCATCAGGGCTTGTGTAATCCCATTTACCTATGCCAGGATCTCTTGAGGGTTGAACATAGACCCTTTTGGGGTCATTGGGAATTTTATCGCTTCGATATATACGTGACATAAGAATCAAAGTTTTACCAGAATCATTAACATCTTCCAGAGCAGAGACAGGAACATTATCAATTATCCCTCCATCAAGGGTTATTCTCTTATTATATCTCAATACTGGCACAAAGGGCGGTGTGCATGAAGAACATAAGATGAGATGAGCCACCTCCTCAGCGCTTTTACAGTCATTAAGCCTTGCAACTGTCCAGGTAAAACCAAGTTTACGAGCAAATTCAGGATGCACAGGATGTAGAGTATGCTTTTCTATTACATAGCTCATAAGGCCTACAAAAACCCCAGTCCTTGCACCAAGATAAAAAGGTGGATGTGCAAACAAAACTCTTACCTCTGGCCCATTTTTGAGCTTTTTTAAGGCCTTATTATCAAGTGTATTCAAAATTGTATTTTTATATATCTCATAATGAGGAAAAACTCTCTCTTTTCTTAAAATATTTCCTGGATAGAAATTTCTTTTATTTTTCCCTGTTGCCTCTTTTATAAGCCTGATCCCTATTGTTGATGTGCCTGTGGCAATCATGCCAGCCATTGCAGCTCCAGCACTGACTCCTGCAAAAATTTTTGGCTTTAACTTAAGAGCAGGAGCAACTGTGTCCCAAAAACCCACCTGCCAGAGACAGCGACTTCCTCCTCCAGATAATACTACTGATGAAAATTCACTCATTTCCCTTCCCCTTTATATATATCACAATTATAATTACTGGTTATATATTCTGGCGATATGGTATAGCAAAGTATATCGCTTCCCATTTCTTTAAAAATAATTATCCTCTCTCTATTATCAAAAATCCCTTTTATACAGCCATTCTTCTTAGACAATATAGCTGCTACAAATTCAAGATCCCCAAAATTCTTACCTTCCAAAGCTTTTTTTGGATGATAAATAACTACCCCACGGCTATTGAGAACATAATAATAGCCTTTAGAATTTTTATTTAGCAAATCAAAATTCACATCCTCTTTTTTTGAAACCTTTAGTGCTATCTCTGAAACATTTTGATCAACTGTGGCAAAATTTAAGGCACTGCTACAGCTTATAAAGAGCAACAAAGGAGTCATTAATAAAAAATTCTTTCTTTTCATGTTTTAATTCCATTTATTGCTCTTTTTTTGTCAATATTTTTAATTGCCATAACTGCTCAAGAAATGTTACAATTATGGCGAAGTTTATAGTATATTCAACTTATAGATGTTAATATGAAAAAACTAATATACATAATTTTATTTATATTTATAAATCAAGTTTTACTTGCCTCTGGTAAAGTATCCGGTGGCATTACTATTGGCTATCAAAATGACGTTGGAAATTTTGATGAAAAATCAGGCGCATCTGTAGATTACCAGAACAATCTCTCCCTTGGTGGGATTTTTAAATTTGATATGGGATTTGTCTTTTTCAGAAGCGGCGTTGAATACTCCTACCCAATTGAAAAGGGTAAAATCAGAGACGGTTCAATTGGAAATCTTGAATATACAAAAATTATATTTTGGGAAGTCCCTGTATATGGTGGTCTTAACCTCACCATAAGAGACTATGGCTCACTTTATTTTGGAGGAGGAGGCTCCTATATTTTCGGTTATGGATATGTTGAGGGTGCATCAAAGAATAAAATTGATACTCAACTTTTTGGCACAGGATTTATAGCTGGAATCGAATCAGAAATATTTAACGATATGTCTTTTCTTGTAGAATGGGAGTATATGTCTGTGCGCAGTTCTCCTGTTGCATCAACTGGGACATATAAGGATGTCACTATAGATTACAGTGGAAACAGATTCCGCATAGGTTGCATTTATCACTTTAACAGATATGATTAAAAACATGAAGAGAATAATCCCAATAATATTTTTCATTTTGTGCTACTGTGAAGGCTTTGCCTCATCAATAGCTATTTCTCTAAAAGGAGGCTATAGTCCGGAGATTGGAGGCTCCTTTTATTCTCAATGGCAAAATCAAAATCTTGGAGTCCACGACGGAATCAATGATATAAATAGATCAAAAGATGGGATTGTAACATCTACAATAGAAAAGCCAATGGCCATATTGGGCGGATCCGAAATTCGCATTTCTGGTGAATCCATATATTTTAAAAGTGGGTTTAACTATGTTAAATCTTATCATGGAGGCAGCGGTTTCACCCTGAACAATTTTGGTTCTGGTGATGAGGCTGTTGAGGTCAAATACTCTCTGTGGTTTTTCTATGTCCCACTTACAGGTGGGGTTATAATTTCCTTCTGGGATGAGTCAAAGCTCTTCTTTGGAATAGGCGGAGCCTTCGCTTACGGCAAGAGAAGTGACAGTTTCAAATCAATCTCTACAGAACACAAAGCATCATTTCAGGGATACGCTTTGCCTCTTATGGCTGAGTTTGGAGGGGAATACCTTTTATCAGACCACATATCTTTATTTTGCACCATAACCTATATCAATGGTCAGAGCAATTCTATTGAAGATAACTCAGACTACGGAAGGATTGACTTCACATCATACTCTTTTTCTGCTGGAGTTTTATTTTACTATGACTTTTAGGAAGTTAATTATATGAAGAGATTCCTTTTGCTCATATTAACACTCTTGCTTTACACAGAGCTTTATGCTACAGGAACATTCAGTACAGGATTTTTATTTGCAGTTGATGGACAAAACGGTGCAATTGATAAAATACGCAATGACATCAATCACGATATGAGGCTTACTCAATACAGCGATCCCTCAACATCTATAAATGAGATTGATACAATATACTCTCCATCTCTCAGTATTAACTTTCGCTATTTCTATGACAGATTTATGATGCAACTGGCCTGGGAATACTCCACATGCTTTTTTTTCAATGAAAAAGGAAGTATAACTCCATCCAGTGGAGATAAAAACACCATAGAACTAAAGTATTCACGCTTTACCTTCCCATTTACTATGGCTATTATTTTACCAGCATGGAATAACTCCAGATTTTTTATTGGCGGAGGATTAAACTTGAGTTTTATGATGCTTGAGGTCAACAAAAGCGATTACGCAACATTGACTCGCTTCCCCGACAAAAAAAATACATACTCTGGATATATACCTGGATTTCACTTTAAAATAGGTGCAGAGACTACTCTCTCCAGAAACTACTCAATTTCCTTTGAATACATAAAATATATGAGCAAAAACTTTACAGTAGAAAGCGACAACGGCAACTCAGAAATTTATATAGGACTTAACTCCTTTGAGATTGGAGTTGGGATAAATTATAATGTAAACTCAGGTATATAATTTAATGGCTATATTAAGCTTAATATTTGTTGCAGGAACATTTGCTGGTAGTTTCTTTTACACTCTTGCTCTTAGATATATAGAGGGCTCTTTTAAGTCAGATCCCTTTAAGGCACTATTTTCAAGATCAAAATGCAATAATTGCAAAAATCCTCTTGGCATTGTCTCACTAATACCCATTGTGGGATACCTATTAAATTTTGGAAAATGCAAAATCTGTGGGGCAAGGATAAGCATAAGCTATCCTCTGTGGGAAATATTTTATGGGCTCCTTGCTGTTGCAGTATTTTATATTAAAGGAGTAAGCCTCTTATCCTTGTTCATATATCTTATCTGCTCGGTTGTCACTGCCCTTGCGATAGTTGATTACAGGACAATGATTATACCACCATCTCTTGTACTTCTTATTGTAGCCCTGTCAATTTATCCAATATCAAAATCAGGGGATATAGCTAATAACTTTTATGGATTTCTTTTACTCTCAATTTTTTTTCTTCTGATGCTTTTTATATTCCCAGGTGCCTTTGGTGGAGGCGATATAAAGCTTTATATGGCAGCGGGTTTTCTCCTTGGTCTTGAGATGAGCATAGTTTTGCTTGAAATATCACTTGTAAGTGGAGCGCTTTTTGGAACAATCTATGCATTATTAAAAGGAGGAAATTTCCGGCTAAAAATTCCCTTTGCACCTTTCATAGCCTTTGGAATAATTATTACCTTGCTCTTTGGAGATACAATTCTGCTTTTTTACTACAGATCTTTCCTGTGGTAAAAGCCTATTCTAAAAAAGTTCTATTATTCCCTTGCCCTCTGGTTTTTCTATCACACCTCTTTCTGTAATTATTGCAGTGATATTTTTAGCTGGAGTCACATCAAAAGATGGATTCTTTATCTTTATACCCTCAGGGGCAATCTGAACATTACCTATATAGGCAACCTCATCAACACTTCTCTCTTCAATAACAATATCATCTCCTGTGGGGGTATCGGGATCCAGTGTAGAGATAGGCGCTGCCACAAGAAAAGGTATTCCATGCTCCTTTGCAAGAACAGAATGGCTGTAGGTGCCTATCTTATTTGCAACATCTCCATTTCGTGCAATGCGATCTGCTCCTACAATAATCTTTTTAATTGTGCCATTTTTCATAAAATATCCAGACATATTATCTGTAATCAAAGTTACAGGAATGTTATCTTTTAATAACTCCCAGGTTGTAAGCCTTGCTCCTTGAAGATATGGTCTGGTTTCACAGGCAAAGACTTCAATTTGCTTACCCTCTTCAATTGCAGCACGTATAACCCCGAGGGCTGTTCCGTACCCTCCTGTTGCAAGAGCTCCAGCATTACAGTGAGTCATAACAATATCCCCATCATCCAGGAACCGTGCACCGTTTTTACCCATCTGCTTATTGGCAGCAATATCCTCTTCAAGAATCTTAATAGCCTCAGTTTCTAAAGCGCTCTTGATAACATCCAGATCCCTTGCAGATAATATAAGAGACCTCATCCTATTGATAGTCCAGAAAAGATTAACAGCTGTTGGTCTTGTGGAAGCAAATAAATTTAGCACCTTTTCCATCTCTTCCTTAAATTCCTCAAGAGACTTAGCTGTAATAGTTTTTGCAGCAAGAGCAATACCCATTCCAGCAGTTATACCAATAGCCGGTGCTCCTCTTGTTTCCATGCTCTTTATGGCATAAGCAACATCTGTATAATTTTTATATGTATTATAAACCTCTTTGAGAGGGAGCAATCGTTGATCTAAAATTGTTACAGAATCTCCATTCCACTTAACAGCTTCCATATTTAAAATTTAACCTCTGCTTACCTTGTATTTTTTTAGTTTTATAGTATTACCCTTTTCATTCCATGAAACCTCATCCATGTGTATCCTTATTATGAGCAATCCTCTTCCACAATTTTTAAAAAAGTTATCTGGATCTCTTGGATCAGGTAAAGAATTATAATCAAATCCAGGGCCTTCATCTTCTATTTCATAATAGACATATTCTGGAGTGAATTCATAGGTTATTTTTAAAACTCTATTTTTAAAAGGCAATACATTTTTTCTCTTTTCAATCTCTTCGTTAAATTCCTTCATGCCACCACTTTCCCTGAGGGAGGAATCAATTTCATAATTCCCATGAAACATGGCATTTGAAATTGCCTCTTTAAGAGAAAGAGCAATATTCTCAGAGGTAGTATAATTAAAAAGACCAGCATCTGACAAATCCTTTGTAAGATTATAACATAAGGAGTTAATTAGATCAGGCTCATTGGGGACAATCAGCTTTTCCTTTACATAAACCTTATACTGTCCTAAGCTGTCTGTTTTTGTTTCCTGTTTGCGTTTGAGTATAGATTTAACAGAAGAAGCAAGATCATTTATATCAAAGGGCTTGCGAATAAAATCGCTTGCACCATAGCGAAGTGCACTGATAACATCCTCAACGTTTCCATGGCCACTCACAATGAGAACAGGCACAGGATTTTCAAGACTATTCACCTTTCGCAAAAGCTCAATGCCATCCATTTTTCTTAGTTTAATATCTGTTATAAGCAAATCAGCAGGGCCTGAATCTGACTTTAAATAATAAAGAACATCCTCACCCTTTTCAAATGAAATAACATTAAACCCCATACGAGAAAGCTTTTTTTGTATGGTAAAGCGAACCACCTCTTCGTCATCTACCACTAAAACTGTAGGAAGCCGGTTTTCTGCCACTAATTTTCACCTTCTATATTTTTATTATTTGATTTTCCATTTCCAAGAATAAGATGGCCCATCTTATCCCTTTTGGTTTCAAGATAAAATTTATTCTCCTGGCGAGGAGGTATTTCTATTGGGATTCTTCCTGTAATCTCAAGTCCATAGCCTTCAATGCCAATGATTTTCTTAGGATTATTTGTCATGAGCTTTATCTTTGTAAGCCCCAGATCTACAAGTATCTGAGCGCCAATGCCATAATTTCTAAGATCAGAAGGGAAACCGAGTTGTAGGTTCGCTTCAACTGTGTCAAGACCCTTATCCTGAAGATGGTATGCCTTAATCTTATTGCCAAGGCCGATGCCCCTTCCTTCCTGCCTGAGATAAAGTATTACACCAACTCCTTCTTTTTCTATATATTCCATAGCCCTATGAAGTTGAGAACCACAATCACACCTTCTTGAGCCAAAAACATCACCGGTGAGACATTCAGAATGAACCCTTACAGGCACTTCTTTTGCTCCTTCAATGTTTCCCTTCACAAGAGCAATATGAGTTTTATCATCCACATCGGATTCATAGGCATATATTCTGAAGTTGCCATAATCAGTTGGCATCTCAGCTTCTGAGACCCTTCTTACAAGCTTTTCTTTATGCTGCCTGTATTTTATTAAGTCAGAGATCGTTGCAATCTTTAAGCCGTGCTTTTGAGCAAAAACATCGAGTTGGGGTCTACGAGCCATTGTGCCATCTTCGTTTAAGATTTCACAAATAACCCCAGCGGGTTTAAGACCTGCAAGTCTTGGGAGATCCACTGCGCCCTCTGTGTGTCCTGCTCTAACAAGAACTCCCCCCTTTCTTGCAGCAAGAGGGAAAAGATGACCGGGTTTGCGCAAATCCTCTGGCTTTGTATTATCATCAATTAATACCTGAACAGTTTTTGCTCTATCATGGGCAGAGATTCCTGTGGTAGTCCCTTCCTTTGCATCTACAGAAACAGTAAAAGCAGTTCCATACTTATCCGTGTTATCCTGGACCATAAGCTCAAGACCAAGCTTTGCTACTCTGTCCTGTGTGAGAGGAACACAGATGAGGCCTCTGCCATACTTTGCCATAAAATTAATCACCTCCGGGGTGCAAAATTCTGCAGCAATGACAAGATCCCCTTCATTTTCCCTGTCTTCATTATCAACAAGGATAATCATCTTTCCATTACGAATGTCTTCAATAACTTCAGGAATTGTGCTTGTTTTCATGGTGTGTCTCCAGTTAAATATTTTGTAAATTTACTGGAAAAGAGTATAAGAAAGCATCTGCTCAATAGGTAATCAAGCTACAAACTCTCTTCCATCCGGACTATAACCGTCGGCTCCGGAATCTCACCGGATCTGCTGACCCTGATAACAGGCGCTCGCGGGCTTTCCATAAAGGATAACCGCCGGTGGGGACTTCCACCCCGCCCTGAGAATTAATACCATATTTGAAAGATAAGCTTTTCTGTCAATGATTCTTTTTGAAAAAATTGATAAACAAAAAAATAAGGTTGATTTTATAATCCTGTAATACTAATTTTAAGAAAGCTTAGAATTTTAAATATTTTCAAAATAACCTTATAAACTATAGCAACCTAAAGGTGTGAGATGGTCATAGAGCAGATCTTAGTAGGACACATGAGAGTTTTTTGTTATCTCATAGGGGATGAATCTACAAAAGAAGCTATTTTAATAGATCCAGCTTTTGATTTTGACAAAATTCTATCAATGATAGATCTCCATGAATTCACTGTTACAAAAATAATAAATACCCATGGACATTTTGACCATATAGGTGGTAACAGATATTTTATAAAAAAAACAGGGGCAGAGATTCTTATACATAAAGAAGACCTTTGCTACCTTGAAAAGACAACAACCAGAATAGTGGACTTCCTCCGTTCAGGAAGAGAAACAGAATATAATCTAAAAACTCTCAACGATGGAGATGTAATAGAATTTGGCAATTCAAAGTTAACAGTAATACACACACCAGGGCACTCCCCTGGCAGTATATGTCTATATGGTGAAGGCAATTTATTTACAGGGGATACTCTATTTACAGAAGGAATGGGCAGAACAGATATATCAGGTGGCAATTATCTGCAAATAATGAAATCCATCAAAGAAAAAATTTTACGCTTCCCTGATGAAACTGTAATATGGCCAGGCCATCATTATGGCAGATTCCCAATATCAACAGTAAAAGAGCAAAAGCATTATTATCTATAAAGTATCTATAAAGCTACGCCTCAATAACAACAAAGGCAACAGCATAGTCTCCATCATGGGATATGGAAAGATGTATTTTTTTACCTGCCATCTCATTTTCAAAAAACTTCCCACTAAAAAAAGGTTTGCCACTACTATCATTTAAAACAGAAATCTCTGTCATATTGAATCTATGTTCTGTTGCTTTGGCTAAAGCCTCCTTGGCTGCAAATCTTCCTGCTATATACTCTTCTTTTTGAACAGAGGGAATATTTTTTATCTCCTCAGAAGATAATATTTTTTTTAAAAATCTATCTCCATATTGAACAAAGAGCTCTTCTATTCTTATAATCTTTACAAGATCAATACCGGTGCCCACAATCATACATTAGCCTCAATATTTTTCAAAATATCAACAATCTCCTCCCTTGTTACAGCAGAAACAAGAGAGCTTCTTATCTTTGCAGCATTCTTTGTGCCATGGATATATCTCACAAGGTGTTTTCTCATGAGGTTGATTCCATAAGTGCCATATTCCTCAATCATCAAGTCGAGATGGCGAACTATAACAGAAACAAGCTCATCCACAGAAGGAGTATAACCGGAAAAGATCCAGGGGTTTCCTATAGCTCCTCTACCAATCATAACAGCAGCACATTTAGAAAACTCAAGCCGTTCAAATGCAGCGAGGTATGAGTTTATATCGCCATTGCCAATTACAGGAACAGAGGATTTTTCTACAATCTCTTTTATTATATCCCAGTTAGCATTCCCACCATATTGCTGAGACTTAGTCCGTCCATGAACAATAATAAAAGAAACCCCAGCCTCTTCAAGAGCCTTAAGGACATCAAGATAATTAAGACTATCTTCATCCCAGCCGATTCTTATCTTTGCAGAAACATTCAAAGGAGTTGCAGCTACCACTGATTTTATGATCCTGTAAATTAAATCAGGATCTTTAAGCAAAGCTGCACCATTACCAGATCCTGTTACCTTACGTGCAGGACATCCCATATTTACATCAATAAAATCAGGATTAAGTCCTGTTACAGCCTCTGCAGCTCTTGCCAGTGTATATGGATTATTACCAAAGATTTGAATACCTAAGGGTCTTTCTGCCTCAGAAAATTTAAGCATGGAAAAAGTTTTCTCACATCCTCTTACAATACCTTCACTGCTGATGAGCTCTGTCATGGTAAAGCCAGCACCAAATTCACTTGATAGTTTTCGAAAAGGAGAATCAGTGTATCCTGCAATAGGAGCAAGTACTAACGGGCTTTTTAGTTTGAGTTTTCCTATTTCCAACATGGTTTTACCTTTTAGCATCAAGAACAAATGCAAAATTTTAAAAGGTCCATGTCAAGAAAGTTACATGAGAAGAAACTGGAAAAATAAAAAAATAAAAAAATAACAAAAACTTGATAATTATTACTTATAAAATTGACAGGAAGTGAAATAAAACAAAAATAGCCCAGAGAGGCTAAAATGAAAGTAAATATTAAAAATATATTTTTCGCTGCATTGATTTTTAGCTATCCATTGCAAAGCTATGGGGAAGAATCCCTTGAAGGAAAATTGGAAAAATCCTATAGCAATTGGAAAAAAGATGGGATAACTCATTATTTAATCAAAACAAACTATAGCGCCTTTAGCCCCCTCTCTGGTCTATGGGAGATAGAATTTGGCAGTGGAAAGGTTTTATCAGCAAGATTAAATTCAGAAAAAAACTCAAATCTAAAGATAGCTTTTCGCTTTACCATGGATGGTCTATATCAAATGGTAGAGAAAATATATGCAAAAGGAAAATCAGCTCAAAAAACAATTATTGTTGAATATGATGAAAAAACTGGTTATATTAAAAGAGTAAGCGGAATTATTGAAGAGATTTCTGTAAATCCGCCGAAAAAGGATACTGGTTTTTCTATAGAGGTAATTGAATTTAAGCCATATAAAAAATAGAAAAGAGACATGAATATGATACGTTACATTTTAACAATTTTCTTTATATTAGGTGCCATCTCTATAAAAGCAATGCCACCTCATCCAGATCTGGACAAAAAGCTAAAAGATAAAGGACAGACATGGATAGATACAAGAGCAAAAGCCCCTGAGGATTTCCTTGTATCTGAAAGTAAATCCACACCTCAAAAAGCAGCTGTAATTCAGGGAAGTTCATCAGCCACAGTAAGAATACCAGTCATCTTTGTGGTATATGGAACTCCATACAGCGCCTCAAGTGACATCTACTCTTTCTTTAAAAGAGATAAAGACAAATTTCAATATATGCTTGTTATTTTAACAATTACGCTTTTACTGATTTTTGCCAGCAAAAAGGCTAAGATTAAATTAAAGCCTGCTTTTGGATTACTTGCCATTGCCACTATTACCATGTTTGCTTCCTGCGGCACAGAGGATGTAGATGATGAGCTTGATTTTCCCACAGATATATCTCTCTATGATAGAATGCTCAATGGAACAGATAACTTCACACTATCAGCCAGAAAATACTTCTCTGACATGTCAAATGGGAATCTAACAGTTCATTTTGACTTTTATGGGCCTGTAAAGGTTTCAAAGCCATGGTATTATTACGGAGAAAATACTGGTGCTCCAGGAACAGATGCTCATCCTGGAGAATTAGTAAGTGAGGCTATCAGACTTATGGTTGCAAAATACTCATCAACAGATTTTAGTATATATGATTCAAACAAAGATAAAAAGGTTGATGCAATAATTGTTATTCACGAAGGACCAGGGGAAGAATTTGTAGGAGATCCAGATACTATATGGTCCCATGAATACGATCTCAATTCTGCAAAAGTTATGTATAAAGATGGATATGGCCCTATATATACTGACGGAGTTTACTTCAACACCTATACAACAGTGCCAGAATACAACTCAACACGGGGAGAATCTACAATTGGTGTATTCTGCCACGAGCTTGGCCACGCCCTTGGGCTTCCAGATCTATATGACACAAGCAACCAGACTTACGGGGTTGGAGATTTCAGTCTAATGGGAACTGGTTCATGGGGAGGAACCCCCGCAGGCTCCCTTCCAGCTCCACTCCTTGCATGGGAGAGATATTATCTTGGAGGAAGCAACTGGATTACAGTAACAGAGCTGACATCTTCTTTGAATGACAAAGAAATAAAAAATATAGAAGAGTCACGGGAAGTTTTTAAAATAATGTTAGATAATACCACTGATGAAAATCAATATGTCCTACTTGAAGGGAAAAAAGCCTCCTCTTCTAATGAATGGTATGTTCCAGGCACAGGAATACTAATTACCCATATTCACGAAGGAGTAATAACAAAACATCTTTCCTCAAATCAGGTGAATTATACCTCTTCAAGAATTCATGGAGTAAATATAAAAGAAGCCGATGAAAATGATGAGCTCTGGAGTAAGGCAAACAAGGGAGATGTAGCAGATCTATATACTTCAGGTGGCATAAGCAATATTACAAAATATACAGACAACACAACCTATAACCTACTAAGCACAACAGCTACAACTAAATCTATTTCAGATATTCAAGTGGGGGCAACTATGACCTTTGATTATACCCCATAGTTTATGGCTAAAAACTTATAAGATGAGCAAATAAAAAAAGACACTTGAGTGTCTTTTTTTATTTTATTTAACCCCGGCAGCGTCCTGCTCTCCCACACAGCTACCCATGCAGTACCATCGGCGATGAGAGGCTTAACTTCTGTGTTCGGAATGGGAACAGGTG
>Ga0255341_1003513_pt1 | contig 17517 bp, 17 predicted proteins | sample wastewater_treat_8_FD_192418 | JGI IMG/M metagenome (GOLD analysis project Ga0255341, IMG submission 192418) | Wastewater microbial communities from Lulu Island WWTP, Vancouver, Canada - plant12 | ecosystem: Engineered > WWTP > Wastewater > Unclassified | place: Canada: Vancouver, British...
CCCGCCCAGGTCGCCCAGCCCCGCGCAGCACTCCCAGCTCGCTCAGCCCGCCCAGGTCGCCCAGCCCCGCGCAGCACTCCCAGCTCGCTCAGCCCGCCCAGCCGAATGCCTGTAGCGATCGTTGTTCGTTTGAGCCCATAGCGTTGACTTTACTGCAACGCGTTAAGCCGTGGCCTAGACAAGCATGTGCGTTGCGGGCCGATGGCCAGTTGGCGGGCCCACGGTTTCACAGACATACCCCCGGGGGTATCCAGGCAGGGATATCATCACATTTTGACGATAGTCAGGGCCGATGTACTCAATTTTTGAGTACATCCAGATGGCCAGTGAACAGACAGGACTGCCCGGGGCTTGCTTGACGGTTGTCTTCGCCCGAATATATGGTGACTCGCTGGCATTACGTGCCATTGGCCACGCCTTGTTACCAATTGCATCCATGTTATGGGACGCAATGCCGCTCGCTCTGCGAGTTTCGATGCCCGCGCGGGCCGGATACCCCCGAGTTTCGCGATCCGAATGCGTTCCGGCGGCCATCCGAAATCGATGTACTCAATTCTTGCGGGTATCTCCAAAACTACCGTCAAAAATCGAGTACATCCCAGCTCCAGCCATTTTGATGCCCCGCGCCGCTCATTAGGCCAGCTGGGCGCCACTTTCGGCGTGCACGGCCCCTTCTTGCCTACATCACCTATGGAAATACCCCACCGGCACCCCGATTAACGAATCCCTCACCGGCTACACGCACCCTCTCCATGCGAGCCTCCAGGCCTGCAGTCGAATGTAGGCGCAGTCGCAGGTAGGTCGAAGGTGTTTCCTATCGCGTCGAAGAACGAACGCCTGCGCAGGCGCAGGCGCGGGTGCTCGGAGCCCCTCCGGCCAGGCCAAATCTATCAGGGGCCAGCTGACTGCGGTGTCGTAGTGGGCAGTCAGTCCGGCCCCCGTCCGTTTGATCGCTTGGAACCTTTCGCTCGGTGTAGATCTGCTAGGTCGCCTGTATGGTCTCCGGCTCCGCCTCTCTCTTGGGGGTTCGGCTCGCGTCGGTCTGCGCAGCACTCCCGGCGCCAGCTCCATCGGAAGCGCCGGATGCAGCTGCCGCAGCGGCTTTCGCTGCTTTCCTGGCCCTGGCGGCTCTCGCCTGACGCCCACCACGCCTGGACGGACGACGTTTAGGCGGGGCCGTATCTCCAGCTTCGGGCGCGGTCGCAGCACCGGCAGCAGCACCGGCCGCAGCATCAGCCGCAACGCGAGCCGCATCACCAGCCACAGCACCAGCCGCAGCCGCGTCTGGCGCAGGTTGCGGAGTCGAGGTAGTTGCGCCTGCCAGGGCAGACACATCAACCGCCACGGGAGCTGGCTGGGCGCCGGCCTGTTCCAAAACCGAGCCGTCAGCTTGGCCCGCCGCCGGTGCAGGCGATGGCTTTGCAGGTTGGCCGTTCGCCTTTGCTCGCCCCGAACCCCGCCTCGACCTGCGACCGTTGCGCTTGGAGCCCTTGGCCGAGCTTGGCACCGCGGACGTTTTGTCGACATCCGCGCCCTTGTCAGGCTCCGGCTGCAGCTCCTTGGCGGGTTTGTTGCCCCCCCGAACCTGACCGCCGGTCTTCCCTTCCTGCTCGGGCTTGGCTTGCGGCTTCTCAGAGTCCTGTGGCTTGCCTTGCTTCTGAGCCTGGGCCGGAGCCTGAGCCTGCGATCGGCTTTGCTGCACTGGTTGCGCCTTCTGAGAAGCCTGATTCTTCCCCTGGGCCTGGGCCCGAGGCTGAGCGGCGACAGCGGGGATCTCGTTGGCGCCGGCAGGTTCCTTGGCCTTCGCAGCGGGGACTTGGGCGGTTGGCCCGGGCTCCTGGGGTTGCTCATCTTGGGCAAGGCTGCCATCGGCCGACACTAGCCGAGCGCGGGCGTAGGTCTTGAATACTTTGGCCACCTTCGCCTTCACGCGCGTTCCGATCATCCTGCCGGCGCCTTCAACGTCGATAACGTACCCCTCGAGTCGCGCTATTCCGTCGCGGCTATTGGTCATGTGCGGTTCCTCTATCACTACGTCGATCACGTCTCCGGCCACCACGGGCAGGGCTTTCTTCTCCACGTCCTCCCTAGTGCCCACCGCCGCGACTACAATGTCCTCGACCTTCTGGTCGAAACTCCCCTTGACGTATATCGCCTTGCCGGTCTCCTCTTCCAGAGCCGCAAGGTTGGATCCGCCCGATCCTATCAGCACTGCGGCCACCGATGGGTGCAGCAGCACCAACATCGCGGGCTGGGAGGTCGACAGAGCCTCCTTCTTGATAGCGCGCATTGCGCGGAATGCCAAGGTCTCCTCGGAGAGGATCCTTCCCCGGCCATCGCACATCGGGCACACTTTCATCATGGATTCCGCCAGGCCTTGCTGGACTTTCTTGCGAGTCATCTCGACCAGGCCAAGCTGAGTGAAACCTAGCACTGAAGCTTTGGTCTTGTCGCGAGCCAGCGATTCCTCGAGTTTGCGCATGACTTGTTTCTGGTGGTCCTCATCATCCATATCGATGAAGTCCGCGATGATTATCCCGCCGATGTTGCGCAGTCTCATCTGGCGCGCGATCTCAGTGGCGGCTTCGAGATTGGTCTTCAGGACAGTATCGGCAAGGCAAGTGGACCCGGTGAACTTCCCCGTGTTCACGTCAATCACGGTCAAAGCTTCAGTGTGGTCTATGACGAGATAGCCGCCGCAAGCCAGCCATACCTTGCGCCTCAGAGCCCGGGCGATCTCCTCCTCCAGCCCGTATGAGTCGAAGATCGGCTCTTGACCCGTGTAAAGGTGCACTTTATCGCGCATAGGCTCCGGAAACATCTTCACAAGGTCATTGACCTTCTTCAGGTCCTCTGGATCATCCACGACAAACTGGGTGACATCTTCGGCAAAATGGTCACGTACCAGTCGAAACACTAGATCATAATCCTTGTGCAGCAATGCCGGCGCCTTGGCGCGTCTGCCCCTGGCTTGAATCCTGCGCCACAGCTTCACCAGGAACTGAATGTCGGAAGCGATCTCCTCCTGGCTCAGCCCCTCGGCGACGGTACGTACGATGACGCCCATGCGCTTGGGCTTAGCCGCCTGCGCGATCTTCTTCAGCCGGTCCCGCTCACCGTCTTCGTCTATCCTCCGCGAAACCCCCACGTAGTCAACGGTGGGCATCAGCACGACATACCTGCCCGGAAGCGTGATGTCGGTCACGACCCGGGCGCCCTTTGTTCCGATGGGTTCCTTGCTGACCTGGACCATGATCTCCTGCCCGGGCTTGAGAATATCCTTAATCGAACGCGGTTTCTTGTTTGGCACGGTTATCTCTTCGCCGTCTGCCTCGCGCACAATCCGCCCTTCGCGACCGTTTCGCCCCGCGAGGGCATCGTCTACATATAGAAATACATTTCGTTCCAACCCCACATCGACGAAGGCCGCCTGCATACCGGGAAGCACGTTCTCGACGGTTCCCCTGTATATGTTCCCGGCGTACCTCGGATGAAGCGACCGCTCGATAAACAAGTCGACGAGCACGCCGTCTTCGAGGATGGCGGCCCTAACTTCGCCGCTTTCGGAGTTGACGATAATCTCTCTTCCCACCTGACTCAACTCCCTCGGGTCAACTCCCCGCCATGACTAAATCTCTGCATTCAACACTCATCGGGGACGCGAGGTCCCCGCCTCCTCTATCAGTGAAGTATAGGCCCGTCCTGTGAATACAGGATCGGGCGATGGACCCATGCCTCTGCTCAGGCTCGCCTCGGCGGCCCTGCATCGAATGAAAATGGGCCATGAGGTCCTGCGGGCGGAGGTGGGCCCGTCCTCCGCATGCCAGGGTGCATTCCAAAGCGCCACTGCCTGACCAGCGGATTTCGCGCACCATCGGCCGTATGTCTGCCCGGCGCTGGCCGCTCTTGGTGTTGACCTCCACAATCGCATGATCGGACAAGAGAAACTCTCGTACCGCGTCCTCCAGTTCAGGCCGGGCAGTGGGATGAACGTCTACGCGGTAGGATGCCCATTCTATGCTGGAGGCCAGAGTCGGCCTGCCTTCTAGTGCGCACACTGCGATTATCGGCATCCCGGGCGGCGCCGCCAGTCGCAGCCGTTCAAACACATCATGCGTGCACAGATCGCCCGAGTCCACCGGTGCGAGCTCCATGTCGAGATACTCGGCCTCACTGGTCATGCCCACACCCAGAGCAGTCGCAAACTGGATTTTCGGGTGGGGATGGTACCCCTCCGAGTAGGCCACCGGAATCCTCGCGCGCCTCACCGCGCGCTCAAATGCTCTCATGAATCCCAAATGCGACACGAATCTTATCTCGTCGCCCTTTCCGAGCCGTACCCGCACGATCGACGCGCCGTTCATGCCTGCCCGCCTCCTTGCGAGGGACTCCCGGCAAATGCGCCGGCCAGCCTGACGCGGACATCGCCCCGGCAGACCCCACAGCCCGAGCAGTCGGCCTCGCGGCAGTCGGGCGTCGTGAGCCCGCTCGCCGCGCGGTGCGCCTCGCGCACCAGAAACGCGCGAGATACGCCCATGTCGATATGGTCCCACGGCAGCGCGTCGCTGTATCCGTACTCCGCGTTGGCCCACACGGAAGAGTCGAGACCCGTATCGGCGAAGGCCTGCTGCCAAAGGCCCGGCTTGAACTGATCGGACCAGCCGTCAAACCTACAGCCCAGGCTCACGGCGCGTTCAATGACAGGCGCCAGCCTGCGGTCGCCCCTGGCGAACGCCGCCTCCAGATGACTCGCCCAAACGTCGTGGAAGGATACCGAAAGGCCGCGCGCCCGCATACGCTCCCTGAGGTACGACTGTTTCTGTTCTAGCTGTTCACGACTGTCCTGGGCAAACCACTGGAAAGGAGTATGCGGCTTGGGGACGAAGGACGACACACTGACATTCACGCGCACCCGACCGGCCTTGCCTCGGGCGCCGGCTATCCGACGCCCCAAATCGAGCACGCGCTTTGACAGGACGGCAATGCCCTCGATGTCTTCGAAGGTCTCATAGGGCAGGCCGATCATGAAGTACAACTTGATCTGGTCCCACCCCGACTCGAACGCGTCGGAGGCTGCAGAAATGAGGTCATCCTCTGTGACGCCCTTGTTGATGATGTCGCGCATACGCTGTGTCCCGGCTTCAGGAGCGAACGTCAGCCCGGTGCGGCGAGACTTCTCCACATCGCGCGCCAACTCGATGGAGAACGAATCCACTCGCAAGGAGGGCAGCGATACGGCAACGCCTTGAGGGCCGTACTCAGCTGCCAGCTTCGATATGAGCTCCTTTATGCGCGTGTAGTCGGCGCTGGACAGCGAAAGCAGCGAAAGCTCTTCATACCCCGAACTGCCAACAAGCGCCTCCGCGAGCTCGCACAGGTTATCCATGCTGCGCTCACGTACGGGTCGGTAGATCATCCCTGCCTGGCAGAACCGGCATCCTCTGGAGCATCCTCGCATTACCTCCAGCGCCACCCGGTCGTGGACTGCCTCAAGAAACGGCACCACGAACTTCCTGGGGTACTCTGCCGAGTCCAGGTCGGCCACGACTCGCCGCGTGACATGATTCTGAGCCTGCGGCCAATACACGCCCGCAATCTTGGCCAGCCTGCTCACAATCGCCGCCCTGGATGCGCCCTCGCGCTTACCCCGGGCTGTCTCGCGCATAATCTCGGCAATGGCCTCCTCTCCGTCGCCCACGACGACTAGGTCGAGGAAGGGCGCCATGGGTTCGGGATTGGACGCGCATGGCCCTCCCGCGATGATTATCGGGTCGCCTTCTCGCCTGCCGTCGGCGCGCACCGGTATCCCCGCGAGCTCAAGCATGCACAGAACGTTTGAGTATGTCAGTTCATACTGCAAAGTGAAGCCCATGACATCGAAACTGCGGGCGGGCGTGTAGGACTCCAAGCCGTATAGTGGAATCCCGTGTATGCGCATCTGCGCCTCCATGTCGGGCCAGGGCGCAAAGGCGCGTTCAGCCGCCCATGCCGGATTGCTGTTCACGATTTCGTACAGTATCTTGAAGCCGATGTACGACATCCCCACCTCATACACGTCGGGGAAGGCCAGAAGCAGCGTGGCTTCTGCGCCGGCGCGGTAGCCTGCTCCGGCATTCAACTCGTGCCCGGTGTATCGAGCGGGCTGCGATACGTTTGGAAGTACGTCGGTTAGCAGTAGATCCTTGTTCACCATCAATGCTTGCTTCCCCTCACCAGTGTTCCCAAGTTCACCCCCGGCCCGCGGGAGCAGACCCCATCCATTAGTTCAATCTCGGAAAGACGGCCTATCTCCTTGCCGTCAGACGTCACTACCGATATGATCGCGAATTGCTGCCCTGAAAGCCGACCGAGCACCGCGTCCGCTCGCGCGTTTGGACTTGCGGCGATCAGTGCTGCGGGCGTAAACCCCTGCCGCGCAAGCCCAGCCCGTTTCCTCATTACGGATCTCACGGCCGCGTATGGGGCAGACCGCGCCTCGCGTCCCGCCTCCACCCAGATGAGCACGCCCATGGCCATCAGAAGCGGGCTCAGAACCCCGGTCGCCGCTCCCACTGCGCCTGCCAAGACTACCAAACCGCCGATCCACCGCGAGAAGTTCACCACCGCCCGGGTGGCCCCCGACATGCCCATCCGTTCCACCAGAAGGGCTCTCGCCACCCTCCCGCCGTCCAGGGGAAATGCCGGCAGCAGATTGAGCAGTGCGAGCACGATGTTGGCACCGATGAAGAACTCCGTACTCGCAATATCAGGTTTACCGTATGCCAGAAGAATATAGCCTGCGCCTGCCAGAACCAGCGATGTCATGGGGCCCGCCATGGCCACCGCTGCCTCCGCCTCTGCCCGCAGCCCAATTGCATCGTCGACCCGGACCGCCGCCCCTATGGGCGTGATCCTCACTTCAGAAACGGCCAGCCCGAAACCGACCGCAACGGCGGCATGGGCCACCTCGTGCATCAGGAGCGACGCAAACACCACCGCCCATTGCCACAGGCTCCCGGCGAGAGCGTACAGAACGGCAAATACCACCACAAGCGGGTCGACGGCAATCTCCACGCGCATTCGTCCCATGGACGCCTCCCCCATGGCTGAGCCCTAAGCCTCGTAGCTACTATGAGATTATAGTGGCACGCCCAGGCGTCTAGAAGACGATCTTCTTTCTCCTCATATGGATACTCTGCAGAAGCGCGACTCCCAGCATGGTCGCTATGAGGGAGCTCCCGCCAGCGCTGAAAAAGGGCAGCGGAATGCCTGTGCATGGCGACACATTCATGGTCATGCCCACATTTACGAATATGTGGACTAGCATGATAGTCGCGATGCCCACGGCAACTAGGCTGCCGAATCTGTCGCGGGCGGACTGGGCTACACCGTAGCACCGGCGCACTATGAAAAACAGCAGCGCCAGGGCGGCGACGGCCCCCAAGAAGCCCAGTTCTTCGCCGATCACCGAGAAGATGAAGTCGGTATGGTGCTCTGGCAGGAAGTTGAGACGAGCTTGTGTGCTCTGACCGAAACCCTTGCCTGCAAGACCGCCCGAGCCAATGGCTATCACTGACTGGGTGACATTCCAGCCAAACCCTCGCGGATCGAGGCCAGGGTTGAAGAAGACCAGTATCCGCATTCGCTGATGCTCTTTGAGAAGGAAAAAGTACGAGAAGGGTGCGATCACGAACAGGCCCACACCGATGATGAGCCCCAGCAGTTTCGGATCGGCGCCTGCTGCGTACACCATCGCAAAAAACACAGGCGCGAGCACCAATGCGGAACCAAGATCATTCTCGGCGATCACGAGCCCCATAGGCAACAGCGCCAGGATGGCGGGGACTATGAGGCTGCGCGGAGTAGACAAGTCATCCTGCTGCACCAAGTAGGCAGCGAGGCCGATAACCACTGCGATCTTCGCATACTCTGAAGGCTGTATCGCGAGCGGGCCAATCCGGATCCAGCTCATGGCCCCTTTCGTCTGCGTGCCCAGCACAAAGACGCTGGCTAGCAGCGCAAGACCTCCAATGTATATGAGGTTCGCGAAACGCGCCAGATAGCGATAGTCGATGGCCAGCACCGCCACTGAGGCTACCGCGCCCATCGCCGCCGCGATTGCCTGCTTCTTGACGTACAAGAAGGGGTTGCCGGCCGTCAGGCGCACATTCCACCTAGTGGCACTGTATATCATCGCACAGCCAAACAGAATAGCGAGAACAACGGCTCCAAGTAGCGCGAAATCAAGATTCTTAAGGAGCCTTCTCTCGATGAGCATGCGTTAGCCTCCTGCCGTATGCCAGATAGTCGCCTGGGCGCTTCTACCTAGCGCCCGCTCCCGAACTTCGCTTGACCTCCCTTACTGGAATGCTGGCCACTATGGCCACCGATGCGTCGGAGTTGTCGAACTCCACACGCATGTTGGACTCGTCGATATCCAAGTACCTGGTAATCACCTCGATCAGGTCCGTCTTGAGCTGCTCCATAAGGCCGGGCGACAGCGTAGCTCGGTCCTGGACCAGGACTAGCCTCAGTCTGTTCTTCGCAGTGTCCCGGCTGGAAGGTCCCTCCAACCTACCGAAAAGCCGCTGCAGAAAGTCCATCACGGCCCTCTACCCCCTCGCCCTTGCAAACCATCTGATGATCCTGGTGAACCAATCCTCTTCTTCAGCCGCCGCGGCCATCGGCACGTCTTCCCCCATGATGCGTGCCGCCACGTCGCGAAAGGCGCGCCCGGCCTTTGACTTTTCGTCCATGACCACGGGGATGCCCTTGTTGGTGGCCACGATTATCGCCTCATCATCAGGGATCACGCCCAGAAGCTCGATCTTGAGATGCTCGAGCACGTCATTCACGTCGAGCATGTCGTGCTTCTTCACCATGTCGAACCTGATCCTGTTGATGATCAGCCACGGATCAGCGATGCCCTCATGCTCCAGCATGCCGATGATGCGGTCGGCGTCTCTCACCGCCGACATCTCAGGAGTGGTCACCACTACGGCCTTTTCCGCGCCTGCCACTGCGTTCTTGAAACCCTGCTCTATGCCTGCAGGACAGTCGATAATGACGTAATCGAATGAGCTCTTCAGTTCGTCGGCGATCGCTTTCATGCTCTCGGGGGTCACCGCAGTCTTGTCCCTAGACTGAGCCGCCGGCAACAGCGAGAGGTTCTTTATGTCTTTGTGACGTATCAGGGCCTTGTGCGCATCCACTGCGCCGTCCACAACATCGACCAGGTTGTGAAATATCCTGCCTTCCAGCCCAAGTACCAGGTCCAGGTTGCGGAGGCCGATGTCCGCGTCGATCAGCACAACACTGGGACCCATCATGGCAAGCGCTGCCCCGATACTGGCCGTTGCAGTCGTCTTCCCGACTCCACCTTTGCCGGAGGTTACTACAATCACACTTCCGCTCATACGCCAAACACCGTCCCCTAGTGAGTTGTCCAGGGCTCAATGACTATGGCTCCATCCCGGAGAAAAGCCGATTCTGGGCCGAGAGGCGCCTGCACCTCGCCATCGGGCGACCTCGCGATTCTGTCCGCTATCCGTAGCTGTGTGGGCATGAGTCGCAGGGCCACTACCCTGGCATCGGGTTTGCCGCCGGCGCCTGCATATGCCACTCCGCGCAGGCATCCGAAGACTACTATGTCGCCAGTGGCGCACACCTCCGAACCAGGGTTGACATCTCCCATGACGACGATGTTTCCATCGAACGATACCGACTGCCCCGACCGCAAGGACCGCCGGATCATCATGGTGTCGGCCCCGGGCAGGCACTGCGCCTGGCCTGCCCCGACCCCCTCAGGTTCGCCCGCGTGCGGATCGGGGGTTTCGTCGCCTCCGGTCGCCTCGTCTAGGCGTCTCTCCTCTATCGATAGCCCATGGTTTTCCAGCACCGACCTAACCTCCTCGATCCACTCTGGAGGGACCACTGCGCCCCGCGTCTCCACACTCACTCTGGCTCCAAAGTAAAACCCGCCCGCCTCGTCGAGCCTTCGCTCCAGGGCACGCTTGAGATTCTCGATACTATCCTCCGCATCGAGAACCAGGCGAAGACCGCTGCGTGTTCCAATGAAGACTACTTCCTGTGACTTCAACCGCACCACCGCCGAATGAGCCTATCTATGGAGCATTCGCCCTCGTCCACCTATTTCCTCCCGGTGACCGGACCAGCCCCTCAATCCAAGGGTAACGAATCATCGTCGGCTGCCTGCCCGCCGCTATGCGCAGCCCCGGTCAGCCTCGAACCGAAGTACGCTTCCATTATCGCCCGGGCCACCGGCGCAGCGGCCGTCCCGCCGCCGCCGCCCTGTTCTATCAGCACTGCCACCACGATCTCCGGATCAGAAGCGGGCGCCCATCCTGCAAACCACGCATGTGAATCGCCCGGAGGCGATTGCGCGGTGCCGGTCTTTCCTGCCGTGGGAATCGGAAATCCCCTGTAAGCCCAGGCCGCAGTGCCTGTGCGGGTTACCTCCGAAAGGCTGGTTTTGAGGAAATCCCACGTCCTCTTGGATAGGCTGGCCGTACGGGCCACCTCTGGCTGTATGTTGGCTACGACTTCTCCCTCCGGTGTCACTACTTGGCGCACCAGATGTGGCGTGTAGATCGTCCCCCGCATCGCGATTCCGCCATAAGCCGCCGCCATCTGCAGCGGAGTCACCGTCACCTGCTGGCCTATGGCGTAGCTCAGGCGTTCGCCGGGCATGAACTCGCGCGTCGTCGAATCGGGAACAGCCCCCACCGCCTCGGGTGGGGTGTAACGCAGCCCCGTCGGGTACGACAGCCCAAAAGCCTTGGCAGCCTCGGCCATCTGATCGGCTGTGAGCCTCCTGCCCAGCTCATAGAAGACTACGTTGCACGAGTTGGCCATGCCCTGAGCCAGGTTCTGAGTGCCGTGCGTTCGACCGCTTGACCAGGCTGAGCACTTCTTCCCGAAGTAACGTGACGACACCGACGGCGTGCACAGGAACTTCTCGTCCAAGCTGACCTGCCCGGATTCCAGCGCTGCCATGGCCGTAAATGGCTTGAACGTGGAGCCGGGCGGATAGGCGCCCGAAACGGCCCTGTTGAACAAGGCCGACACCCCTGTGCTCACACGGCGCCAGTTCTCCTCGGAGATCTTCGGAACAAACCAGCCCGGGTCGTATCCGGGTTCTGAGGCGAGCGCCAGGATCTCGCCGGTGCGTGGATCGATGGCCACTGCCGCCCCGGCGCGGGCGTTCCTGTACTTCCCTGTGGCGAGCGACGCAAGCTGTGCGCGAAGCCCCTCCTCGGCAGCCTGCTGCACGCGGGCGTCGATCGTGAGAACCAGTGTGGCGCCGCCCACAGGCTCCGTGTAGCCTACCGTGCCCCTCGGGCGCGACAGCGAGTCTACCTCGACCTGCGTGACACCGTCTTGGCCGCGCAGGTACTCCTCGAATTCGCGCTCCAGCCCTGTCTTGCCTATGCGGTCGCGACCACGGTAACCGCGGTCGCCAAGCTGTTTCAGCTCGTCCTGGCTGATCTGGCCCACATATCCCATGATTGTGCCGGCAAGCGCCCCATGAGGGTAGCTCCTGTATGGTTCCTCTTCGATAATCACCCCAGGCAGATCCACTCGGTGCTCGGAGACCTTCATGACGATATCGGGAGGTGCGTCCTCCAGAAGGCGGGCGGGCTGATACGGAATTCCGTACTTGCCCTGGGTCTGACCTTCGATCTTCGCCTCGATCTCCTCGCGGGTCATGCCCAGAATCTGCGAGAGCAACTGTACCTCGCTCTCTCTGTCGCGGAATTCCTGCGGCATCGCAGAGATGGTGTACGCCATCCTACTCGTCGCGAGCACCTCGCCGTTCCTGTCGACCATAAGGCCGCGCGGGGCGGAGACCGGCACTACCGCAATCCGGTTGGCAGTTGAGCGGCTCTTGAAGTAGTCGCCGCGCATCACCTGCAATTGCCACAGCCTTCCTACGAGCACGATGAGCACGGCCAGCGCAACGATTTGGAACATCCTCAACCGTTGCTCGAAGCCCTTTTGGGTACGGTCCATCATGTCCATGATGTTCATGTTCATGGCGATCAGCTCCGCCCGGGCCCGCGGGGGCGTGACTGGGTACCGGCCACCGGTTCAGCCTGGATAAGGGTGCTCTGTCGCTCCCGCGGATGAAGGTAAATCCACTTGTAAATCAAAACGCCCGCGCAGCAGTTGAGCGCGGTCAGCCAAGGCACCAAAACGTATACGGCACGCTGAACATCAACTCGGGCACCGAACGATCCTATGGCGAACATATAAACGGCCTCGCGAACCCAAGTAGCCACGCCAATCACCACGGCCGGGGTGAGCAGACTCTCCTTGAACAGCTGGGGTTCGACAATCCCGATCAGTGCCGCCGCCGCCATGTCGGCCCCGGCGTTGGCGCCGACGAAGGCCCCTGTCAGCCCATCCTTGATCAGCCCGCCCACAGCGGCAAGAGCCACGCCCTGGCCGCCGCCGGCTGCTATGGCCACAGCCGCCGACAGGCAGAAAACGAAGTCCGGGACGATGACGCCCGGCAGAAGCGCCGGGATGACCGCGGTCTGCAGCAGTACCGAAACAAACAGCGCCGCCACGACGCGAGCCTGCTTCATCGTGCCGCCCCCCGGGCAGGATCGATGAGCACCAGCACTTCCTCAAGACGCTGGAAGTCCACGCGCGGCCTGGCCGCCGCCGTCTTCGATACCCCGTATTTGTCCTGCTCCACACTGATCACGTCCGCGACAACATGCCCTTTGGGATAGATGCCCCCGAGGCCGGACGTGATAATGACGTCGCCCGCAACAATGTCGCATTCGCCGCCGATGGGTCGGACGCGAAGAAGCCCCGATCCATCCCCTATTCCTTCAGCGATAACCAGGTCGCGCGACCTGGAGTTAACGCCCCCGATCGCGCTGCGCGGGTCGATCGCAAACAACACCGTAGCCGTGTGGGCGGTAACAGACGTCGTGCGTCCGATCACCCCGCTGGGGCCCACGACCGCCATGCCTGTCGCCAAGCCTTGACTCGATCCCCTGTCGATCACGACCGATTCCAGCCAGCTGGCCGGGTCGCGATACACAACACGGGCCACAACGGTACGTCCTTCAAGTGACGATTTCAGATCGAGCAGGCTGCTCAGCCTGGCGTTTTCTCGGGCGGCTTCGGAAAGCTGTACTACCTCAGAGCGGAGACGGTCAACCTCGGCGCTCAGGGCTTCATTCTCCCGCTTCATCCGGCCGATTGACGCCACAAACGAAACACATGACGACACGGTCCTGCTCACGTAATCGGCACCGCGCGCAACGGGCGCAAAGACCTCGCGCAGCACGTGCTCGGCTGCCGACAGCCTTTCGCGGTCGCGGGCGGTAGAGTATATGAGAGCAACTAGGAGGATCACACTCACGCAGGTGACTATGGCTCTCCTCCTGGATAGTAGCTTGTTCACAGGAGCGCCCCTCCCGGGCATCGCACCCTACTTGAGCCTGCCTGACGACACAAGCACCCGCCGATAGGTATCGAGATGCTCCACGACGATGCCCGCTCCCCTTACCACACAGGTGAGAGGGTCCTCTGTTAGGTACGCCGGCATCCCTGTAGCATCCGAAAGCAGCCTGTCTAGGCCTCTCAGCATAGACCCGCCGCCTGTCATGGCTATTCCCTTGTCGATGACGTCCGCCGACAGCTCGGGCGGCGTCTTCTCCAGCGTACTGCGGACAGCATTGACTATCTCCGCTACTGTGTCCGATAGTGCCTGCTGTATCTCGGAGCTGGATATGGTGACGGTCTTGGGCAACCCGTTGACGATATCCCGCCCACGAGCTTCCATCGTCTCTTCCTGCTGGATCGGGCATGCCGAGCCCACCGTCTTCTTTATCTCTTCAGCGGTCCGCTCGCCTATCATCAGGTTGTAGTTGCGCTTCATGTAGTTCACAATGGCCTCATCCATCTTGTCGCCTGCGGTGGTGATGGACTTGGACGCCACTATGCCTCCGAGCGATATCACGGCCACCTCAGTAGTGCCCCCGCCAATATCGACGACCATGTTGCCTGTGGGGTCTTCAACAGGAAGGCCCGCGCCGATGGCCGCGGCCATGGGCTCTTCAACCAGGCAAGCTTCCTTCGCACCGGCCTGCATGGCCGAATCATGGATCACTCGGCGCTCAACCTGAGTGACCCCTGAAGGCACGCCAATGACTACTCTGGGCTTAAACACGCCGTGGCGCCGCGAAGCCTTATCAATGAAATGCCTGAGCATCGTGACTGTGACGTCAAGGTCGGCGATGACTCCGTCCCTTAAGGGACGTACCGCAACGATACTCGCAGGGGTTCTGCCCACCATCTTCTTAGCGTCGTATCCGACGGCCAAGATCTCCTGGCTATCGTGATCGATGGCTATGACCGATGGTTCCTGAAGCACTATCCCTTTGCCCCTTACAAAGACAAGTGTATTGGCAGTACCCAGGTCGATTCCCATATCCCTCGACCAACCGCTGAAGAGAGAAGCAAAGGCCATGACGTATGGCTCCCTTCTGAACAGGATTTATCACTGCAGTGTCATTGCAGTCTCATCATTCTTGTTGCTGCGCAGAACCGAGCAAGCCCTTTTCGCGCAGGCTGACATAGACGTTATCGCCGATGATTATGTGGTCAAGTACTTCTATCCCAAGCATCGATCCCGCCCGTACCAGCCGCTTGGTGATAGCCAGATCCTCAGGGCTCGGGCTCGGATCGCCGCTCGGGTGGTTATGAACAAGTATCAGAGCGGCGCTGCCCGCCCTAATCGCCGCTCGGAACACCTCGCGAGGATGCACGATTGACGAGTTGAGCGTGCCAACGGATATCGTCGCTGTGTCAATCACCCTGTTCCGGGCGTCAAGGAAGACCGCACGGAACTCTTCCTTTTCAAGATATCGCATGCCCGGCATAAGAAGGTCGGCCACATCATGCGGATTGGCCGCCGCCGGCCTTAGCTCGCTCTCTGACAAGAGCACTCTTCGCCCGAGCTCGATGGCTGCCTGTATCTGTACAGACCGCACCGATCCTATCCCCGGGATACCCGATAGCTCTGCCACACTGGCCGTAGCCAACCTGCGTGGGCTGCCGAAGTATGACAGCACACGCGACGCCACGTCAACGGCGCTTTCGCCGCGCCTGCCACACCTGATAATGATCGCCAGCAGCTCTGCAGTGGAAATGGCCTCCGGCCCGAGCTCCAGGAATCGCTCTGTGGGCCGTTCCTCAGGCGGCATCTCGCGAATGCCGCGCTTACCGTTGTTCATGGTCACACCTCGCCTGCGGCTTATTGCAAGCGCGGCCGCGGGTTGGCCGACCATGTTGGGCAGTAGGCAACAAGATGCGTGCGATGCCTACGATCTACAGCGTATCCACACCGAACTCCGATAGCATGGCGGCGAGTTTGCATAGAGGCAGCCCCACCACGCAGTTGTAATCGCCGCTGATCCCCGTGACGAGCAGGCTGCCCAACCCCTGTATGGCGTAGGCGCCGGCCTTATCCATGGGTTCGCCTGTGGCCACGTACCTTTGGATAGCGGCCTCGGAAAGCCGCCTGAACCTGACCGCCGTCACTTCATAATCAGTGAGCGACCGCCCGCTTTCGGCATCGATCACTGCCACTCCTGAGTACACCTGATGCTCCCTGCCCGATAGGGCACTCAGCATGTTCGCGGCGTCGGCCGGATCGGCGGGCTTGCCCATAACCTGACCGTCGGCAACAACTATGGTGTCGGCGCCGACCACGATACCGGATGGGAGCCGCGTGGCCACATCAGCTGCTTTCGCGTGCGCAAGGCGCATCACCAGCTCTTCGGGGCACCCGGCGGAGAACCCCTCTTCAGCCACTTGACTTGGGATTACGTCGAACGTGAGGCCAATCTCCTGCATCAGCTGGGAACGCCTCGGAGACGCCGACGCCAGCACAATCCTGGGCGCGCGCCCACTATCGGCGGCTGGGCCCATGCAAGACAGGCCAGTCGGGGTATGCACGCTCGAAACCGCCTCCAAACTCGACAAGAGCGATGCCAAGAGGCACCGCCCTCGTGACCCCAAATCCCTTATCTAAGTCTACCATTTGAAATCCTCGTTTACAAGGAGCATCTCCCGAACAGCCAGTACGTGTTCAGCTGGCGGCCTGGGAACCCGCACCACCTGCGCCGCCGGACGAAGCCGCCAGGTTCTCGCCTCCGGCTCCGGCAGGCAGAGCCGGTTCAACCTTATCGTAGTCTATTATGCACTTGGCTGGGCACTTCTCCACGCATATGCCGCACCGCGTGCACTTGGAGTTGTCTATCCGAGCCAAGTTGTCGACCATAGTGATGGCCTTCTCAGGGCAATTCTTGGCGCAGATGCCGCACCCAATGCACCCGATCGAGCACACTTTCTTCACCTCGGGCCCGCGCGCGTGCGATTGGCACATCACGTTCACCGAGTCCTTCTTGGTGCGCAGCCCAATGATGCCGCGAGGGCATGCCGCAACGCATTTGCCGCAGCCCGTGCACAGATCATCGTCCACCTTGGGCAGGCCGTCCTCGCCCATGGTCATCGCACCGAACGGGCAAGCGGCAACGCAGGAGCCCAAACCGAGGCATCCGTAGGTGCACCCCTTGGACCCTCCGCCCACGAGCCCAGCTGCGCGGCAATCGCGGATGCCATGGTACTCGAAGAGCTCGATCGCGCGAGTCCGGTCACCCAGGCACATCACCCGCGCGTACTTGGGTTCGGCCGATGAGTCCAGTTTCACACCCATGATCTCGGCTACCTTGGCCGCCACAGGCGCCTTGCCCACAGGGCAGGCGTCCACAGGAGCGCTGCCCGCGACGACCGCATCGGCCAACCCGGCGCAACCCGGAAAGCCACAGCCACCGCAGTTCGCCCCGGGCAGAACTGAGAGTATCTCGTCTACCCGTGGGTCCTTCTCGACCACGAACTTCTTGGCGGCGACTCCAAGCGACAGCCCGAATATCAGACCCAGTGCCCCCATGCTCATGAGAGCGTTTAGGCCGTTCATGTATAACACCCCCGTCTACCCTACCATTCAAGAAACCGCGCCGACGCGCTAGGCGCAAAGAGCGCCGCTAAAGCCCGATGAACCTGGCTACGTCGAACCCGGAGAATCCGAGAAACGCCATGGCGAGCAGGCCCGTGGTGACCAGGGCGATCGGAAATCCCTGCATGGCCTCGGATATGGGCGCCAAGCGCTGCCTCTCCCTTATCGCCGCAAAAAGCATGATGGCCAACCCCCAGCCCAACCCGCCGGCGGCGCCGCTTACGGCCGATTCGATCAGATTGTAGTTGGACGATATGTTGATGATCGCCACGCCCAACACCGCGCAGTTGGTTGTGATGAGCGGAAGGTATATCCCGAGCGCCCTGTACAGCCCGGGGCTGTTCTTCTTGATCACCATCTCTATCAACTGAACCAGGGCCGCAATTACCAGTATGAACGAGACCGTCTGCAGATACGCCATGCCCAGCGGGTTGAGTATGAAGTGCTGGACGAGCCAGGTGATCACAGACGCCATC
>Ga0255341_1003519_pt1 | contig 17503 bp, 16 predicted proteins | sample wastewater_treat_8_FD_192418 | JGI IMG/M metagenome (GOLD analysis project Ga0255341, IMG submission 192418) | Wastewater microbial communities from Lulu Island WWTP, Vancouver, Canada - plant12 | ecosystem: Engineered > WWTP > Wastewater > Unclassified | place: Canada: Vancouver, British...
GCAATATAGTGCCTGTGCACAGCTCGGCGGAAAACAGACAACCGTCAAAGATAAACAGTTGTGTTCTGCAATTTACTCTGATACCTGTGCGGTATGTGAGTTACCAAACGGAACAAGAGCAGAAGTGACGGTACTCCTCAAACTTGACTTTTCTGAAAGTATATGCGGGGATGGTACCTGCGGGATGCCGGAGAATGAAAAGACCTGTCCGGAAGATTGTCCAAAGGATGGAATGGATGAGTATTGCGGCGGGGGAGCCCAGGATCCTGATTGTATCGGGGATGATAACTGGACCCCGCCGCCCAAAGAATAAGGAGGAGAAAATATCCAGAATGGAAAGAGAATGCATCTCTCATCCTGGTCATTCCTCAATATCCTGCTTTTTTGTCCCAAATTTCCCGGTAAAGGGCATTATCGTCACCGAACTTCTGTGGATCTCACTCTCCAGTGAAGCTTTTATGCCATAGAAAAACTTTTATAACTCAGCTTCCATCACCAGAAAAATTATTATTTTTTTGTCTTTTGGTGGTAATACCGAAGGAAAGGCCAGATGAGAAGGACGGGCATCGTCCCGGCTCCGATTACCAGCCACTGCAGGGGAGATAAGGGAACAGTATCAAATACCCCGCCTCCATACTGGACGATGAGTATCTGAATCACAACTATAAGTCCCATTATTACATAGAATACAGGGTTGCCTCTGAACAGGGCAGGCATGATGCCATTAATACCCCGGCAGTTAAACCCGTTCCAGACCTGGGCGATAACAAACCCGGCAAAGAACGCAGTTGCCTGCTGCCTGGGAGTCTCCATGAACGGAAGACCGGTCATCATACAGGTAATCCCGGCCAGAATATAGATAGAAGCGGTTATCAGGATCGCCTGTTTCATGTAGGGAGTGATAACAAAAGCGGTTCGGGGTATGGGTTTTCTGTTCATCTGAGCCGGGTGGGGAGCTTCTGAACAGAGTGCAAGGGCAGCCAGCGAGTCCATGATGATATTGATCCAGAGTAACTGGATGATGGTAAAAGGCGGAGGAAATCCGAGAAGCGGAGCGATAAATGTCAGGAGGGCAGCGGAGATATTAATGGTGAGCTGAAAGATTAAAAACCGCTGAATGTTTTCATAAAGAGCCCTGCCACACCAGACTGCACGCTCAATCGTCGGGAATGAATCATCAAGGAGAATAATATCACTTGCCTCCCTTGCCACTTCAGTTCCGGCAATTCCCATGGCAAGGCCCACGTCGGCATTCCGCAGGGCCGGGGCATCATTTGTCCCGTCACCAGTAACAGCTACAACTTCCCCGTTTGCCTGCAGGGCTTTGACCAGGAGAAGTTTGTCATTAGGCTCGGAACGTGCAAGAACCTGGAGTGCAGGAACGATATCCTGCCTCTCCTCGTCAGAAAGCCCACGAAACTCAGGGCCGGTCATGACTATTCCGTTCCTGAAAATTCCGGTCTCAAGGGCGATGGCCGTAGCAGTCCCTGGGCTGTCCCCGGTTACCATTTTCACCCCGATGCCGGCATTATTACAGGTTTTCACTGCATCCGGAACATCAGGCCTGACCTCATCACGAATACCCACATATCCGTCCCAGATGAGTGTTGAAAGCTCCCTTACATCCGGTTTTAGTTCTCCATGAGCAAATGCAAGGGTTCGCATTGCCCGCTGTGCAAGATGATGAAGACCGGAGAGATCTAAAGCAGGGCTGCACCGGGCAGCAACAATCTCCGGTGCACCTTTCACCAGAATGTACTGTTTTGAGTCGTACTCAAAGGTGGTTGACATCAGTTTCTTTTTGGAGTTGAAATAATCCTGGGAAAGGAAAGGCCAGGCGTGCCGGATATCAGAATAACGTATCCCGGCCCGGTGCAACCACCTGAGAAGAGCTGCTTCCGTTGAATTTCCAACGGTAATCAGCCTGTCCTCATGATACTCCAGCTCAGCCGTGCTGTTCACCGCTGCATTAAGTGTTATCCATTCAGAGGAATTTTTTGGCAGACCGGTTGGAATTTCAGGCATTTCTACAGATGCTGCTGCAACTTCCATCTGATTCATGGTAAGAGTACCGGTCTTATCCGTGCATATGACCGTTACCGAACCGACTGTTTCGCAGGCAATCAGCCGTCTGACAAGGCTCTTTGCCCTGGTCATCTTACCCATAGTAAGAGCAAGTGACACCGTAACACTGACAGGAAGCCCTTCAGGAACAGAAACCACTATGATGACGACGGCAAACATGCAGGCATGCAAAAAAACACTTAAGATCCCAAGAGGAGTCTGTGGAGGAACACCAATAATAAAATCCTGTATTAAGACCACAGAGATGATCAGCCCGGCCATGATATACCCGAACTTGCTGATAAGATGAGCAAGGTCCCGGAGCTTAATCTGGAGCGGAGTTTCAGGTCGGCTGCCTTCGGCAAGGGACGAGGCTATCTCTCCCATTTTTGTCCGGTCACCTACGGCTGCCGCAATCATGGTCGCCCTGCCACCGGTTATGTAGGATCCCTTAAGAACAGAATCCCGGAGTTTTTTCTTTACCGGTTCACTCTCTCCGGTAAAGGCAGACTCGTCAGATTCGGCCTCTGCTGCAACAAGAAGGTATCCGTCTGCCGGAACCATATCTCCTGCTTCAAGAAGGATAATATCACCAACAACGATATCCCGCATCGGAATACTGCCAGGGGCCCCATCTCTGATAACTTTTACCCCGGTATCCTCACGCATGACATTCAGTGCATCAAATTCCCGGTTACTCCTGAACTCGGTCAGAAAAGCGATGGTTGTTGCCAGGATGACTGCAAGAGCTATGCCGATGGTATCAATAAGGCTTTCACCCTCCAGCAGGGCAATGAGGGCAGAGAGAACGACTGCAACGAGCAGGATACGGATAATCGGATCCTGATATTTTTCAAGATACTGTTTCCATACCGGCATCCGCTTCGGAGGAGTTAACTCGTTCTTTCCATATTGTTCTCTGGATTCCAAAACCGTTTCAGAAGATAATCCATCAGTTCCAAATCGTTCCAGGTCCTTATCCGGGATCATGATGATACCATAATCATATCTTCAAAGAAAAATGAAAATTGTGGCAGATACTCTGCAGTGAATAATTAACAGACATTAATCCGCCTGACTGTATATATCAGTCTGCATATCTGATGGCGAAAACTTTTTCATATTGTAACGAATGTATTAGCAGTGTTCATCCCTGAATTGAAAACATGACACAGGAATAACATGAAATGATTCACCGGTCTGATTTCATGGGTAAAAAACAGATTTAAAGGAAGTTGTCAGAAGAACCGGGCCCTCAGTCTGTCATTCTTTTGATTTGTTAGAAAACCCATGTGTCATGTGAACCCTGCCGGCAATTTTTTCAAGACTGATGACAAAAGCAATGCCCATTCCAGGCGTATCAAGTTCTGCAGCACTCTCAATCGCAGACAATATCGTATCAGTCTGTTCCATCTCCACTACGGTGAGGATGATCTCCTTCTCCGGCTCGATCGGGATACCAAAGACTGACTGAGTCTCATGAATACCGGTCCCCCGGCCCATCATTATCGTCCCGCCTGATGCCCCTGCTTTACGTGAGGCCTGTATTACCCGCTCAGACCACCCTTTTTTTACAATTGTCACTATTAAATTTTTCTGTCCTTCATGAATCATAATAGATCTCCTTCTTTTTCATTTTAAACATTATTCCAATGGCCAGCATCGTAAGGATCGGAGTAAGAAAGATAAATGCAACCATTCCAAATCCATCCAAAAGGGGATCTCTCCCAACCATAGTATCAGCGACACCTACCCCGAATGCCATCAGAAAAGTAACTGACATCGGACCGGTGGCCAAACCTCCTGAATCAAACGCAATTCCAATGAAATCCGGGTCACTGAGATGGATGAGGATAAGCACAAGTATGTATCCAAGTGCAATGATCGGAACAAAAGAAAAGCCATAAATTATCTTTATCATACCTATACTTACCGATACTCCAACTGCAAAGGAAAGGGCGTAAAGGACAAGAGTGCCCCTGATATAACCATTAGAAGAGGTCTCTATCTGGTCACTTAAGACACGGACCGCCGGTTCGGCATAGGTTGTCAAAAACCCAAGTGCAAAACCGAAAGGAATTATAATCCAGGTTTGTTCTATCGTTGCACAAATAGCGCCTATATTTTGTCCTGCCGGAAAGAATGCAATGTTTACCCCCTGGAAAAAAAGTACCAGCCCGATAAATGTGATGAATAACCCCTTGAACAGATTGATCACGTAATTTTTTGGCAATTTCAGAGAGAGAGCCTGCATTATGAGAAAGAAGACCACAAGTGGCAATAATGCCTGTACAACATCCATAAAAACAGTATCGATGTTTTCACTGATTGAAAGGTAGTTCATGATGCAACAATCCCCATCAGCAGGATCCCGATAACCGAACCTACAGAGGCAAAGCCTACAAGGCCAAACCCATCAGTAATTGCAGAGCGGCCTCCAAGAACAGACGTGACACCAATCCCAAGCGAGAGAAATATCGGGCCATTAACAGGTCCTACCGTCACGCCCCCTCCGTCGAATGCAATCGGGACATATTCCTGTGGAGCAAAGAACAACAGAGCGAGTACAATCAGGTATCCGGCAGTAAAGAGATATGCCAGCGGAACATTGAAAACAATCCGGAGAATAGACGCTGCAACAAAAAAACCTCCACCAGTGGAGATGGCCAGGATAAGATCAAGCCGGTCAATGCTGTTTCCAGCCACACTCTCTATCATGTTGGCAAGCACCCTTACATCAGGTTCTGCTACTGTTGCAAAAAACCCGAACAGGAATGCTATCAGTAATATGACAGGAATCGATCCAGATCTGACAGTTTCTGATCCTATAGCATTTCCAATAGGAATCAGCCCAAGGTTCACTCCGACAAGAAACAGGGTAATGCCAAGGATAACCATCAGGCTTCCCATAGTAAACTGGAAAGCGTGTGACAATGAAAAGTCAGGTATGAACAGGAAATGGATGATGAGAATAATTACCGTAATCGGAATTATGGCCCTGGATATTTCAAAAAGTTGTGTTTTAAAGTCAGATAACATATAATTCTACGAGATTTTCAAAATTTTTTCATCAGTTAAAAGTACAGGGATAGTACATCATATCAAAGTATCGATATTTACCGTTCATCTTCTCCTTTATGAGTTGGAAAAAATGAGAGATGAATAAGGCTTGTTACTATTAAGACCTGGCATCATGTTTTTTAAGGACAAGAAGAGGCTTTTTGGCACTTCTCGCAATTGCCTCAGTCGTTCCACCCACGATTTTTTTCACAATTCCCTGCCGGCCAGTCGATTTTGCAACAATAAGAGAGATATTCTTCTCCTCGGAAAACCTGATTATCTCGTCAGCAGCATCTCCAACCCTGACATGAATGTTACAGGTAATGTCTTTCCCATTGCAGGTAATTGCAACTTTTTCCAGCTCTTCTTTGGCATCCTTTACCGCATGATTAACCTCTTCTTCACTATCCCCCTTGGTAACTGCGTGAAATAACTCTACTGATGTTACATAAGGATAGATGTCCATGCAGAGATCCTCAATTCCAGGCGACGAAAAATCCTTACATAACATCACATTAGTAAACAGGTCAGGGCAGCGTATACCTGGCGAGAGGCGAAGGGGTTTGCCTGGAGGATGAATCAGCAGAAGGTCGGACGGGCAATACCTGAGAACATCCCATGCCGTGCTTCCAAGAAGCAATGTCTCAATAACGCCCCGGCCCCTCCTGCCCATCATGATTAGTGAAACCTGCTCCCGGTCTGCAATCCTGATGATTGCGTCAGATACCTCACCGCCTGATATCTCTTCCACCACTACCCTGACTTTTGATCTTGGCATTTCTATGAGCTCTTTGACTTTTTCAAGTCGTAACCTTGCATAGTCAGTCTCAGGATTTTCCCTTTCAGGAGTTGAGATAAGGTAAAGGCTTCTTGTTACATGAAAGAGTATTATCTCTCTTATCTGTGGAATGTTTTTCAGGCACCTTATGATATATTCCGAGTCATTTGAGAAATCATAGGGAATGAGAACTTTTGTAAACATCTAATGGATCTCCTTTTTATCAGTTATCAGTTAAGTAAAACGATGCATTAAACATTTTTATGCCCTGCATAAACTCCGGGAACAATTATTTTGAAAGGATGGTTATCCCAGGGCATATGTGCTTAATGTATCTCATGGATACTGGCAAATGCTCTTCGCCGCTGCAGAAAGCTCGGCTATAGAATATATATAATAATTTCCATCCAAGAACATGAATGATTCCAGAAAAATTTGAAAATTTAAGTCATTACCCGGTTTCTGATCTCTCACCCGGACTGGTGCTTGTCGAACCAAGATAGATTGCCCCAAGCGTAATCACCACTCCAAGAAGGGTAACACTTGTAAATGGAAGCCTGAAAATAAAAATATCCCAGATGAATGCCCCTGCTGGTTGCAGAAGTAAGATAAGTCCTACTTTAATCGGTGTGGTGTGGGCAATCCCTATAGATATCAAAAGCCAGGCGATGACCTGGCATATTACAGCATAACCAGCAAGATAAAGCCAGGATCCGACCCCTGGAACAGAAAAAGTGTCTCCTGAACCGATTACTACAAGTCCTGAAATTATTGTCGTAAAGATAGAGACCATGCAGAGATTTGCAATTTTTCCTTCCAGGTCAAATGATGTCTGAAGCATCCGCAGTATGAGCACGTATCCGCCGTACCAGAAGGCAGTAGTCAGGGCAAGTATAACTCCAAGCTGAAAGTCATCACTGGCAGCACTCCATTGCACTCCGCAGATCAGATACAAGCCAATAATTGAGACAGGGATGGCAAGGATAAGCCTTAAGGTGACCCTGGTATGAAGGACAAAAACGCTGAAGGCCGCAAGGACAAATACCTGGAAGTTACCAAGGATGGTTGCTAACCCAGGGCCAATGAGCAGGATACTCTGATGCCAGCAGGTAAGGTCAAGGGTATAAAAAATACCTGCAAGCAGGGCAATCCCACATTGCCTCATACCAAGCCATAATTTGCCACCGGTAAGAAAGAGCAGCAGGAACAAAGCCGGCAGAGATAATGCCATCCGGTAAAATGCAGATGATGTTGCACTAACACCTGAAAGGACGACGAAGACAGGGGATAAGCTGATGAGTAAGGCTCCTGTGACGATAAGCAGCTGACTATAGACTGGTCCGGGGTTTTGTATAATGTTCATTGACAGAAAAAAAATTACCTTTAAAAATACCTGCAAACGTTTGAATTGCAAATTCAACAAATACCAATAACCTTTATTCCTGAATTTTTTTCTGGCAAAGCGCAGATTGCATTTTCTGAAAATTATTCAGGAGTTATTGTTAATGGCACAACGCTCTGGAACTGGCACCTGATACTATGAAGTACTGTATAAGTGCTAACCTTGAAATAATCTCCGTTTCATCAGGTTTTGTTCACCAGTACAAACACCGGGACTTCATCTGCATCCAAAACTGCAGCAAAAATTTTCCAGTAGAATTAGAGCATTTCTCAATATGTCGATCATTTCAAACATTAAAACTGTGGTTCAGACTAACATAGGTTATTTAAAGCAGTGTACTCAAATCCACATCATGTGGTGATCGAAATGCTCGAGAATATGAAAATCGGGAAGAAACTGATTGGTGGGTTTATTCTGACCATTATCATTATGCTCATCATTTCCGGGATCGGATTTATTTTTATCAGCAACCTTGCATTAAAAAGCGACGAGATGTATAATGATCGGCTCATCCCGATTCAGCAGATCGGCGTAATTAATAGCGCATTTACTCAGTTCAGAGGCGATGCCTATAAAGGGATGCTTGTCCCGGAAGAACGTACCGTCAGCCTTGATTCTGCTGAAAGTGTTCTTGCTTCAGTGAATGACCAAATTGTAGTTATTGATAAATTAAATTTGAATGCGGAAGAAAGGAAAGTTTTTGAGAGTTTTAAAACTGCATTCCAGGAATACAAAAGGGAATCTGAAAAAACAATCGCTCTTGCAAGGGAAAATAAAATAACTGAAGCAGTTAATTCTCTTTCTGCTGGAACAAAACTGGCAAATTACCGGGCTCAATGTAATGAGGCACTTAAAACCCTGATGGATACAAATCTGAAAGTTGCCGGACAGATAAAAACAGATAACGAAAATAACGCAAATACTGCAAAAACTACGATGATCATTATCACTATCATCGGCGCAATCATCGGTATCGGGTTTGCCATTGCTTTAACAAGGAGTATCACCGGCCCGCTTGGCAAAACCGTTGAGATGATAGATGAGATGGGACACGGACATCTTGGCATGAGGCTTACCATGGAGAGGAAGGATGAAATTGGCATCCTTGCCAGAACGATGGACTCATTTGCCAATAATCTTCAGCATGAGGTTATCGGGATCATGAAGAGTATCGCTGCCGGTGAGAAGGTTATGTCAGTTCCTATCATGGACGACCGGGATGAGATCGGACCTGCACTGAAAAAGACCGCTGATACCATCAATGATCTGATAGAAGAGACGAAGACCCTGGCACATGCTGCAGAAGAGGGAAACCTGAACATCCGCGGAGATGCTGACAAATTTAAAGGCGGGTACCGTGAAATCATTGCCGGAATAAATCACACCCTTGAAAATATCATCGAACCAGTCAATGAATCCATGAACCTTGCCGGAGCATATGCCCTTGGAGATTTCTCTGCACGGTTTAGTAAACAAGTTTCAGTGAAAGGAGATTTCATTCCATTCAGGGATGCACTTAATAAAATCGGGGAAGAGACCGGATCAGCTGTCGGTGATGTGAAAAAAGAGGTTGATTCACTCCTTGCCGGCATGGAAGAAACCAGTGCCAGTGTTGAAGAGGTAACCGCCGGAGCACAGAATCTTGCCCATAATGCCGGTGTTGTCAGTGATCTCTCAGAAAAGAGCGGAGACGGCGTAAACCAGGTTCTTAAGGCTATGAATGATCTGTCAACCACAGTATCTGAAGTAGCAACCCAGGCAAATGAAGTGGCCAGTCTTGCGCAGGAGACTGATGATCTCTCCAGAGAAGGATCTGAACTTGTCGGAAGAACGGACATCGGGATGCAGAAGATATCTAATTCCTTTCATGAGACCGACATTGTCATCGGTGAAATCGGAAAGCAAATGGAAGATATCGGAACAATTGTCAATGTTATCAGTTCAATTGCTGACCAGACCAACCTTCTTGCCCTGAATGCAGCCATAGAAGCAGCACGTGCAGGTGATGCGGGCCTTGGATTTGCGGTTGTCGCTGACGAAGTGAAATCCCTGGCATTAGAGTCACAGCAGTCAGCTGAAAAGATTGCAAACCTGATTACCGACCTGCAGAAAAAATCACGTGCTGTTACAGAGTCCATGAAAACATCGCTGAAGGATGTTGAAGAAGGAAACACCGCCGTTCGGGAGACACTTACCGTCTTTAACAAGATTGCAGATGCGATTGCTAACGTTTCTATCAGAGTCGGAGAGGTAGCCGGTGCCAGTGAAGAGCAGGCAGCATCGGTCGAGCAGATAAGCGCCAGTATTCATGAGCTTGGAAATCTCATTGAACAGGCGGCAAAAGAAGCGATAGATTCTTCTGCAGCTACCGAAGAGGCTTCAGCAGCCCTTGACCAGATAACCAGGGTCATAACCGATGCAACCGCATCAATAGACCGTATTTCCCAGTCGATGGGAAGATTTACCACCTGATTGTTCTCTGACATTCCATCCAGCCCTTATTTTCTTTTGATAAAATTTTTGACCATCTCTGTGTACATAGCCCGGGTAATCCGGATGAAAGGTTTATGATACATGCTAACATATACCATGATATACTATCTCACGGTGAACAATTATGCTCAATGTAAAATCCGTCTCAAAATCCTTTGGCGGGCTGAAAGCAGTATCCAACGTGGATATGACACTTGGCGAAGGTGAAATTCTGGGACTTGTCGGGCCTAACGGTGCAGGAAAAACAACACTTCTTAACATGATCTCCGGGGTCTGCCGCCCTGATGCCGGGGGTATATATTTCCAGGATGAAAATATCACCAGGCTCACACTTGACGCCATTTGCAAGAAAGGGATTGCGAAAACCTTCCAGCACCCACGCTCTTTTCCAGGACTCTCTGCAAAGGAAGGAGTCATGATAAGTGCTCTTTACGGAAACGGGCATAAGCCGGGTATGAAAAAAGCACAGGAAGAAGCTGTGGAATGTTTAAGACGCGTGGGATTTCCTGATGACAAGCTGGACTTTCCGCTTGGAAACCTCAATACAATCGAACTTCGAAAGACGCAACTTGCCAGGGCTCTTGCATCAGGACCAAAGATGCTTCTTCTTGATGAGATCATGACAGGCCTTACCCCCGGAGAAGGCAGAGAAGCCATCAGGTTGATCAGGTCCCTTCGTGACGACGGGCTGACAATCCTTATGATCGAACATGTAATGAAGATAATCATGGAGGTTTCAGACAGGGTAGTAGTGCTTGACCAGGGAGAGAAGATTGCAGAAGGAACCCCACAGGAAGTTGCCGTGAATGGGAGAGTGATTGAGTCATACCTTGGGGAACAATATCATTTCCAGGAGCACTAATTGCTGAATGTTGAAAACCTTTCAGTCTCCTATTCCAACCTGCAGGTACTCTGGGATGTCAGCCTGAAGGTTGGAAAAGGAGAGATAGTCACTCTTATCGGTTCAAATGGTTCAGGGAAAAGTACTCTTGTCTCCGCCATCATGGGTTTTGTGAAGGCTTCCAGTGGCAGGATAACCTTTGCAGACATGCCGATTAACGGTCTTCCAACATATTCTATCGTCCATTACCGCCTGAACATGGTCCCTGAGACAAGAAAACTGTTCGGGAAGATGACCGTCAGGGAGAACCTGGAACTTGGATCCTACCTGAATCCCGGGAATTGTGATATTGAATATATCTACTCCCTCTTTCCGGTCTTAAAAGAACGAAAAGACCAGCATGCCGGGACGCTCAGCGGTGGAGAGCAGCAGATGCTTGCTATCGGTCGATGCCTGATGTCTGATCCGGAAATGATAATACTTGACGAACCTTCCCTTGGACTTTCTCCCAAATATGTCCATAATGTCCTTGAAACCATCAGTAAATTAAATAAAGAGGGACTTACCATCCTGCTGGTTGAACAGAATGTCAAGCGTGCCCTTGAGATATCACACCGTGCCTATATCATCGAGAACGGAAAAATTGTCCTCACCGGCCCTTCAGAGAGCATTATGCATGACGAACATGTAAAAGAAGTATACCTGGGGATGTAGCCCTTATCACCCTGTCTTCTCTTTTACCTGCCTTGCCTTCTTCTCCTGTTTTCTCTGCCTGATTCTTCCTGGAAGGCTGACAAGTCCTTTTGGCAGGAATATGATCGTCAGGATTAGCAAAACTCCTATAACAATAAACCGTTCATAGGTCAGTCCAAGTGCATTCAGTCCTTCCCAGAGAAGACTGATGACAACCGTTCCAATTACCGGTCCTGCAAGTGTTCCAAGTCCGCCTGTGATAGAATAAATAATCGGCCAGAAAGAGATATCAGTTCCAAATATCTCTGGTGAGATGTACCCGAAATGTGATACCTCAAGGGCACCTGCAATAGCTGTGACAAATGCACTGATCCCAAAAGCAAATAGCTTGAACGGAACCGGGTTGATGCCAGATGCTTTTGCTTCCACCTCATTCTCCCTGATTGCAGCAAGTGCAAGCCCTATCTTTGACTTTAGCAGTAGATGAAAGAACAGGAGGGACGCTACGGCCATTGTAAAGATACAATAGTACTCGACCAGGATTGAACCGGTAACCGATGAAGGGATAAGCTTAGGCACCGCATATCCGTCCCATCCTCCGGTGATATCACTGAGCTGACTTATCACAACCAGGGTCTGGATGATGACAGCAAATCCGAAAGTTACCATGGCAAGGAACCATTCACGAAGCCTGACACAGGTCATACCGATAAGAATGCCTATCCCTGCCGTAATACATGCACCGGCAAAGACAGCGATGATGAAAGGTATCCCGGACTTTATCGCAATAAGAGCAGAAAAGTATCCGCCAAGGCCAAAAAAAGCCGCATGCCCAAGTGAACCCTGGCCTGAAAATGTAAGAAAATTCCAGGCCGAGGCATAGATGATGAATACCAGCATCAGGATAAGGACCGTCAGGTAATACTGGTTAAATCCCAGAAATAACGGAAGGAGGGCGGTGATGATGAGCACAAATGCGGGAAGCAGGTATCGTCTTCGCTGATTGATCCAGGGAATCATTCACATTCCTCCCCAAACAGACCTGTAGGGCGAAAGATAAGGACAATGATCAGGAGGATGAACGATACTGCATCCTTCCATGCACCTCCAAGTGTAAAAGCGGTCCCGTTTTCCACAAGTCCCACCGCAAGCCCTCCTGCAATGGCACCAGGAATACTACCAAGGCCCCCAAGGATGATGATGGCAAATGCCTTGATTGCAGGAATGGATCCCATGTACGGGTTAAAGACCTGGCCGCTGACCGCCCAGAGGGTTCCGGCAGCTCCTGCAAGAGCAGCACCGATCCCAAAGGTTATCATGTCCATCCGTTCGACATTGATTCCCATCAGCATTGCACCACTTCTATCCTGGCTGGTTGCCCTGATGGCCCGTCCTGTCCAGGTATGATAGAGAAAGACGTATAATCCGATGAGCAGTATTGCCGTAACTGACATGATGATCAGGTAATCTGACGGGACATTTATGACACCAAGATCAAGGGTGATATCCCTGAACGGACTTTGAATAGTCTTCCATTCATCAGTCCATATCCTTGCAGCCAGGTTTTGTATAACATAAATCAGGCCGATACTTACAAAGATCTCATTTAATTTTCCTGTGCCCAGTATTGGCCTGAAACAGAGTCGTTCCACGATCACCCCAATCACGATAAGAACAGGTATTGAGGCGCAAAGCAGGATATAAGGGTTAAAGCCACTGACAACAAAGAGAAAGAACGTGATGTACGTTCCAAGCATGAGAAACTCACCATGGGCAAAGTTTACAATCTTCATTACACCAAAGATAAGATTCAGGCCGGTTGCCAGCAGGATGTAAATGCATCCAGTGTATAATCCCCAGAAAATTACCTGGGCGATTATCTCAACATTTATGTCCATTCGATTGAGCCATCCGGAATAAAAAAGATCAGGCTGATCCTGGCTGGTACCAGTCAGGGATCACAAAGCCTGTCTCACGGATTGATTCCGGCCATACTATGTGGGGCCTTATCTCTCCGGCAGCCTCATCCATCCTCATCTGCTCGACATAAAGGACAAAACTGCTCTCCCGGTAATCAGGTGAGAACTGGATAAGCCCGTCTTTCATAACTTCCATCATGTGATCCATGGAGATCTCAGACAGGGTTTTTTGTACTGCCCCTTTTTGCACCGTTCCTGCATCCTCGATGGCTTTTTTCGCAATATAAACCGACTCATATGCTGCTGCACCCATCATTCCGGCAAATCCGCCATATTTATTCTTGAAATTCTCCAGGAATTTCTCTGTTGTTTCATAAGTGGTACCTTTCGGGATCGCATATGGAGAGAAACGGCTTTCCATAAGGGTGAAGTCCCCATATTCACCTACACCTGAATAGTAATCGGGATCATCATTGTTTTCACCGGCGATGATAAGGGTATTTAGTCCTATGTCACGTCTCGCCTGCTGGGTGAGGGGGATAAGCTCATTGAGGAAAGTGACTGCATAGATGATGTCAGGATTTTTCGTCTTTATCGATGTCAGGGCAGTCCTGAAATCAGATTCGCCCATCTTAAATGTCGCCTCAGAGACTATCTCAATGGGCAGATTCAGCTCTTTTATCAAATTCAAAACCCCTGTCTGCTGCCCTTTTCCAAACGGACTGTCCTGTAAGAGAAGAGCAAGCCTTAACGGGCGATCTTCCGGAAGGTTGAACTTTTTGTAAATTTCCGGCCGGACAACTTCATGAATGAATAGTACAACAGCTTTTGCCGAATCGTCAGTACTTGGACGATGGAAGAACATGTAGCTTGTATCGATATCATCCCGGCGGGATACTGACGTGCTTGATCCTCCTGATATGATATACGGGATTTTTTCATTTGCAATAATAGACTGATGGGCAGATACTACTGCGCTTGAGTAACCACCGATAAGGAGATCGGATTTGTCCTGGGTAATCAGCTTTGTTACTGCCCTGATACCTCCTTCACGGGTAGATTCATCATCGCCCTGGACCAGGACAATGGGGATCTTCTTATCAAGCTCTTTGACATAGACCCCTCCTTGCTCATTAATCTCCGATGCCGCAAGTTCTGCAGACTGCCAGATATCTTTTCCGGTTGTGCTTGCCGGCCCGCTCATTGACGCAACCACTCCGATCTTAATAGAATCCGCAGACTGAGGAGCAGCCTGCTCTGTGCACCCGGAGAGTAATAATACCAGGATGATGAGGATACTCATCACAAGACCGTATGAAACCCTTTTTTTCATGAATGTCACCGTGCCATGATATATCATGACATGATGGAATATATGACAATCATCCTTATAGAAATTATGGTATGCATGCCAGGTATGACTATCAGATGAATAATTACCTGATCAACGACCCCACAGACCAGGCAGGAGATCTGATTTGAAATTTACTTGAAAAATGGCGAAAAAGTTATTCATCGATCTGTTCATCTGTGCCTGCCCGCCTGAAACAGTCCGGGGGAACGGTAATCTCAAACCTGACACCGTTTCCAAAGGTTCCAGTCTCATGCATGGTAAGACCGGTTATCGCAAGTATCTCTCTTGATAAAAACAGACCCATACCGGTGTTTTTTCCATACCCACGTTCAAATATCTTCTCTTTTTCACTGTCAGAAATCCCGCACCCGTCATCCTCGTAGACAAGAACAAGGTTATCACCGCTCATCTTTGTTGAAAACCAGATATTATTCAGCTTTCCACCATGCCTTACTGAATTGTCAATCAGGTTATTGCATATAAGGGGAAACAATGGATCGGCAAATATCTGCACAGGTTCCACTGTACTTGTAAGCCGGATAGATTCATGAATAAAAGTCTTACGAATCTTCTCAAACTGATCAGGCAGATTATGCCAGATCGGCTCTTTCACACCTATGTCCTGGTAATTCCTGGTAAACTCCAGCTGCCTTCGGATTGCATCGGCAATCTGTTGCTCTTTCCTGATAAGTTCAAGATGGGCAGGATCATCTGTCAATTCTTCAGAGATGTCCATGTACCCAAGGAGTGAAGTCAGATGATTGAGGATGTCATGCCTGGTTATGGTTGAGAGAAGGTTTAATTTTTTATTTGCGATCCTGAATGCCTCTTTTGTGATTGCAAGCTCCTTATTTTTCATTGCCATCTCATCCCTGAAATGGGTCATGCAAAATACCAATGAACCTGCGATAAAAGCTACAATGCAGAGCATAATTGCACGGAAGATCGGTTCAAAAGAGATTGAACCAACATTACAATAATAAACGATAATATGAAGAATACCAAAAAAGAGTGCAAGGTATACTGCATTTCGCTTGTACCATATTGCAGAAAGGAGAATTACCAGGTAAAACAGGTGAGTATAAACATAAGATATCTTCAGTAAATAGTGAACAACAAACTCGAGTAATACTGCCAGGAGAATAAAAACCAGCACTGACACTGTCTTTGGTTTAGATATAAACTTCTGGCAGTAGTCATCTAATGATGAAGACATTTGCAGATAATTACAACGTTTAGCTACACATAATTATCGAAGAATTATTGATCACCAAGATCTTTAGTCATCAGGGAGATACATCCATTAATACTCGGGAAGAAATTTACTCCATCAATATTCTTCAGGGAATTACAGGAGGAGTCCTTCACCTTGAGCGGGATGCAGTTGAAGCGGCAGACGCAATGCTGGCCCATATTATGATTAATAGAAAGAAGCTTAAGATATAACAGAGTGATCTCGTGGCAGAAAAAAACAGGGAAGAATTACTTGGAAAAGTATTGAATCTGAAAGAACTTGTTGCATACCAGGAAGGGGCAATCTCAAGCCGGATGATAATTAACCAGAAATCCGGTTCAATCACCCTTTTTTCATTTGATGAGGATGAAGGACTTTCAGAGCATACTGCACCGTTTGATGCGGTAGTGACGATTCTGGACGGTGAATGTGAAGTATGGGTGGACGGTGTTACCTCGGTGATGAAGGAAGGAGAGACCATCATCTTTCCGGCAAATGTTCCCCATGCACTGAGCGCCATTACCAAATTTAAGATGATGCTTATCATGATTCGGGAGAAGAGAGATGGGTGAGGATAAAGACGGAGTTTATTGTAAGGTATGTGGAGGCATTGTCCCTGGAACGATTGATATAAAACAGATACTGGTTGATGGGAAGGCAACCGGTATTAATCACCTGGAATTTATTATCGATGAGGTGAAAAAACTTGGAGCCCTGAGTGACGCTGAAACAAAGGCAGAACTATTAAAGCGGGCAAAAGAACTGAATTTTATCCCGACGAAAAAAGAAGCTGCATATGCAGAGGGTCTTCTTGATGCTTTTAAACAGGGATGACTTAACAAAACCAGGGAACGGGAAGTGAACTTCCCGGAGAATTTTTTTGTGTGTTATTTCGGGAATGGGTCGGATACAGTATTAACAATTTTAGATCGGTATGAATAGATATTATTAATATATAGAGAAATATACAATTATGTGCAGTGGGTTACTTCATCAGGGAACAGGTGCCACAATACCGTTTCACATAAGCGATTCATACGCGAACAGAGCATCGCCAAAAGAGGAGCAGCACTTAAATTATCACTCGTACCGATCCTGGCACCACCCCATTCCATTGCATGAAACTGTGATCTCTCTTCTCCGGATAGTTATTAGCAGGGTCTTCGGGATCTTTTTGTCTGGTTTTGCATAGTCTTCATGGACAGAAAAAGACCGACAGCATAAGTGAAGAGATCAGGTAGGGAACGAATAAATTTTTACCCGGGACTTCCAAGTGTCCGCCTTACTGCTGATAGTAAGATCTCTGGATCATATGGCTTAACCACGTATCCGTTCGCACCAGACCTCATTGCCAGCTCAATAACCGATCCCTGGCCTGCAGAAGTACAAAGAATAATACATGCTGATGGATCAATATCCCTGATCTTATGAAGGGTTTCAATACCATTCATTCCTGGAAGAATAAGATCGATAATAACCAGCTCCGGGGAGATGTCAGAATATTGTTTAAGGCCAGACTCGCCATCTTTTGCCGTTCCAGTGACCTGATACCCGGAGCTGGTAAGGATTTTAATTGCCAAATTCAGATCTTCATCTGTATCTTCTATAATTAATATACCGGGCATAATTATCAATCAGGATTAAACAGGATTTTTCAATTACTTC
>Ga0255341_1003527_pt1 | contig 17493 bp, 11 predicted proteins | sample wastewater_treat_8_FD_192418 | JGI IMG/M metagenome (GOLD analysis project Ga0255341, IMG submission 192418) | Wastewater microbial communities from Lulu Island WWTP, Vancouver, Canada - plant12 | ecosystem: Engineered > WWTP > Wastewater > Unclassified | place: Canada: Vancouver, British...
GAGAGTAACGAAACAATCTCTAAAACTATGCTAATAACAGAAAAGCACAAATCCATCTCCAAATTGTTTGAAGCTGATTTTTGGAGTCCCTCTTAAATGGGTGTCGCATTGACGAAGTCAGGAGATTTGATTTTGTATTTATTTAGTATTACTTGTTTATTTTTAATTGACGCATTTATTAATTTTGGTTTCTTTATAACCATTTGTTAATGCTATTAGCAATTTGCAAAATTGTTTTCGCTAACATAAAACATGGCCTGATTTTTATTATATTTGCATAAAGACATAAAATATGAAAAATATAAAATTATTTTATCGCTTGTTTTTATTGATTTCATCAGCATCTATTTTAATGCTGCTTAATTCGTCTTGCCGACTTTTCGCACCTAAAACTAAATATGGGCCTCCTTCGGATTATTATCAAAACAAACCTCTTACAAAATACGGTGCGCCTGTTGATTCCAGTCAATTTTTTCAAACAAAATATGGCGTTCCAATAAATTACGACGAATAAATATTATTTTCTTCCAAAATCGGCAGGAATTTCACCCCATGTATTTGTATCCCATTTTCTAACTTCATTATAATTGGGATTTTCTTTTAGCCATTTTTCAGCACGGAATATCAATTGAAATAACTTTTTGTTTTCAGAATCCTGTTGTAACTTGCTGTTAACCTTTCCTTGTTTTATCCAATTAATTGCAATTGCTGAATCGGAGTATAACGGAAAAGGCAAATTATTTTTCTTTAGCCATGACAGGCCATGCACAATGGCTAAGAATTCGCCAATATTATTGGTTGCATTTTTAAAAGGGCCTTCTTTAAAAATCAATTGCTTATCCTGACACCAGACTCCCTGATATTCCATTATGCCCGGATTTCCGCTACAGGCAGCATCAACGCAAATGCAAATTTCCTGTGGTATTGATGCCAAATTGATCGTTTTATTTTTTGACTGAATAAAATTTTCAAAACCTTGGGAATATGCCTCTTTGGCTTCTTCAATAGTTGAAAATCCTTTATACTTTGCACCCGCAAAACCAAATATCTGCTCCTTGCACTCATCCCAGCTATTGTAAATTCCGGGATTATACCCTAACCAAACAACATAAAAATTATTTTTTTTCTTTGTCATTTAGTCTGCCATATTTAGTACTGGAATTTATCGATCCCTTATAAGACTCAAAACAAAGTAACCGACTGTCTATCATGCCGTTTAACAATGGTATTTTAATCTTTGATTTCAATCCAATACTCTTCCATAAATCTTCATTTCCAACAAGCATCCAAATACTATAACCATTCAATTGGTTTTTTATGGTATCGCCAATTTTTTTATAATATTTTTTGCTGTTTTCAATTGGCAAACGTGCATCATACGGCGGATTAAAAACTATATGGGCAGGTGCGTCAAGAGTAATGTCGAAAAAATTCATCCTCTTCAACTCTATGTCTCTGTTCAATTTTGCTTTGCGAATATTAAAGGAGGCTGCCTTTAAAGATTCTTCGGATCTGTCGCAACCAATGATATTAAATTCAAATTCTTTAGTTTGCGATATTGCTTCTTTTTTAATTCGCTCAAACATGGCCGGCTTAAACGTTTGCCAATGCATAAATCCAAAGTCATTTCTATAATATCCTGCGGGAATATTATTGGCCATCATGGCAGCTTCAATCAGCAATGTTCCTGAGCCACACATGGGATCGATGAAATCGCAATCCATTTTCCAGCCGGAAAGACCAATAATGCCTGCTGCCAAAACCTCATTTAAAGGCGCAACATGATTTGCCACACGATATCCGCGTTTATGAAGGGACTTCCCTGAACTATCAACCGATATCACACATTCGTCTCTGTTGATGTAAACATTAATCAATAGGTCTGGATTATCTTTATTAACCGAAGGTCTAAGCCCAAAACGATTCCTGAAAAAATCTGCAACTCCGTCCTTTGTCAACAATTCAACAAAATGCGAATTGTTAAAAATGGGAGATGATGTAACTACCGCATCAACAGCTATAGTCTTGTCAGTTCCCACATAAGTGTCCCACTCAAATGATTTTATATTTTTTAAAAATTCGTCTTTGGTCTGAAAAGAAAATTGAAAAACTTCTACTAATAAACGTATCCCAAAACGAGATGTATAATTTAGCCGATACATCATTGCCTCATCTGCCTCAAAGGAGAATCCACGCTTTACTGTCGTAATTTTACTGCACCCTGCCTCGTTAAGTTCCTTTTCCAGTAATGGTTCAAGGCCGGCTAATGTTTTAAATGTGTATCTGTAATTAGATGTGGACATGTGTACTTCCTTGTGAAGTTAACTTATGTTTAAGATTAATAAAACAAAAATGCTGCTGCCAGACACATAAGTAGTGAGCTATCAATTATATTGCAATGAAGTAAACACCCCGTCAGTGATATATTTTTTTTGAGAATTATTTTTCACATTAACGGCATTGAATTCAAATGACCCTGATATGCGGCGGTTTGAGGTTTCAACATTAGATAATATCACGGAGCCATTTATCGCAGTATATAAGCTGTCAGTATTAGCAACAGTAGGGCTATATGACGCAGTGAAATTATATTGCATGGTTCCTAATGTATATGTCCCTGTTGTTTCTCCAAAAATAGTAATATCAAGTGCATCACCTTGAAAAGCACTGCCATTAATGGAAAATCCCCCTGCTTTATTCGTGGTTACGCGTGTTAAAGCTGTCCACTGAATACCATTTATTTTGCACGTAAGTTTAGCATTTTGATTTATCACGGTAGGTGTACCATCACCATCTTTTGAACATGACGCTGCAACAATGCATAATAACACAATAACAAAACACTTTTTCATGTCAATTGTTTTTGCAAAGGTAGCAGTTTTAACTTAAATTATTAAATAATAATTATACAAAGCTTGCTTAGAATTGCTTACTTTGAAAAGCTGCTGACAGATTTTAATTTCATAATTAAACAACACTATTGTTTGCCCCTGGAATCCGCTCCTCTATAACCTGCCCTATTATTTCCGTTATAACACGTTTCTGACCTTTGTCATCTGTCCAGTTGCGGTTGTTAAGTTTACCCGACACATATAAATATTGTCCCTTCCTTACAATATCTTCATACTTGGAGACTAAATCGCTCCACAAAATAATGCGGTGCCACATTGTGTTTTGAACAGTATCCCCAAGCAGATTAGTGTAGCGCTCGTTTGTTGCCAACGAAAAAAACAACATTTTTTTACCGGTTTTGGTTTCACGCACATCAGGGTCTTTACCTACCCTACCAATTAATTCAACTTTATTCATAATTCAAAATTTTAATGTTATGCAGCAAAGTTGAAAACAATTAGGCTGATTATTCGGTTAATAAACACTTATTGTCGTTTATAAACGACCTTAAATATTTGTAACCGGTTGTAATTGCTTGTTGTCGGGTGCCCGCTCTTTAATTGCAGATTACAAATATTGTATGAACTCAGAAATTTCCAATTAAAAACTAACTAAACCATAATTTACAACACCTTACCTCCCTCTTACAACAGAGCCTGTATTAGAAGTACTTGATCTTCTAAATATATCATTTTTATTCAAAGGGCGAATGTTTGCCCGCCAGTCAAAACCGGCTAGTTTGCGTTGTTCTTCGGGAAATTGGGCATTTGGATATATTGTGCCCTGAGGAAAATCAATCATGGTTATGGAACTTATTTCCCTGTCTTCAAAATACAAATCCATTGCTGAAGACATGGATTTATTAACTCCTGTTTTTGCTCCATTTTCATTTTCGATATAATATACAGCTTCGGCATTCCCGTTTACCAGCATACGATGCAGTTCATTATCTTGGAAAAATCCTTTCATTTTTGTGCCCTTAATTTGCTGAAAATCGAGTTCTCTGTACATTGAAATAATAAAAGCATTGTTCTCCAAAAACATTTCTTCAATTTGATTTCTGTTCACCAAAAACTGTATATAATCGGCAAATAGCTGCGTTGAGTCTGTCCAAAGGCAAGGTTTTTCATACATTCTCATTAATGAATCTTTTTCGCAGTAATAAAGAGAATCGCATACACCCTGCATATCGGTTTTAAAAAACCTAACCCCGTAATAAGCTGTAATTTGGCGCCCAAGCAAACTGTCTTTAGCAGTAAACAAGGTGTCTCCATGCAGAAAAAGAGAATCACCGGCTTCCCAAGTAATAAAAACAGCACTGTCAGTGGCTAAAACAGAACTATCACTTTCGTGAAACAACCCAAAATGCGCTTTTAATACAATATTTTCTAATGTGTCTCTGAAAAATATATTTTTATAAGCTTTTCCAATTCCGCTTTTTTTGTCGTAAAACAATGTATCGCCAATAAGTATTGATGAGCCGTTAATCATTTTTGCCCTGCCATACAATTCGGTTTGATCGGTTAAAGTGTTATACCATCCAAGCTGGCAGTATATATCGGTTGCACCGCTTCGGATATGGGTGTTGCCATAGAAATCAATTTTTTCGGTATTGGTATTATACATCAGGCTGTCTGATGTTAATTTGAAATTGTTTCCAGTTACTTCAACATCGTGTCTGAAAAAAAATTCTTTTGTGGCAGAATAGTAATAACCGTGTTTGCTAACTAAAGTGTTGTTCGGGTCTTCAATTTTAGCACCATCAAGATAATACCCCATTCCATTATTTATATCGTAGTAAAGCTTTTGAGTATGTAGAATTATCTTATTGTCTATCAATTCTACATTATTCTCCATTACTGCCATTTTTTCATTTCCGTCGTAATATAACTTATCGCCATAAATCTGGGTAGCATCAGACACTTTAACATGCACATTGCCGTATGCATCCATAGCATTTTTGTTAATATATAATAGTGCACTATCGCAATAGAGAAGTGAGTTTTCGTGTTGAAAAACCACATTGCCTTTAATCAATTGTATATCTGGATTTATGGGCCTGTTATATTCAAGAATATCAGCAGACTGCAACAGAATTTTCTTATTCTCCTGCGCTTGTAATGCTCTTGTGCTACCACAAACAAAATACAGAAAAATTATTAAAAATACAGTCCTAATCAAAGATCTTCTTCTTTTAAGAAATTACCTTTAATGTCAAACAACAACCTTTTGCGGTCGCGATAACCTTCTTTTTTCAGAAATACACTATATCTTAACTGATTTTCGTCAGTAATAATTATTCCATCAGTAAATGCCCAGCCTTTATAATTTGTAGTTATAAATTTTTGGGTTTGAGATGGCAATTCCTTTAATATAAAGCTTTGTCCATCAAGATTATTGTCGTCGTTCAATGATATGTCTTCATAATCCAAATATTCCTGAAAAGCTTCATGTCGCCTTTCTTTTTGTTCGCGCAAATATTCATCATTGCCATCAATATAATCAGCCAACACTTCTTTTTCCAAACGACCGCTGGTAGAAAAATAAATTTCATGATAAACCATGGGATCATTTATCCATGAATTACTATATAATTTAACCAGTGTGAACTTCTTTTTATTGGCATCAACAATGTTTTCTGCAGATTCCATTTCTAATGTAGGGTAATTATCGGATAAATAATTTTGTATCATTGGAAGTAGATTTTTAGGATTTAAAGCTGTAGATGTCATTATGTAATTTCCTTTTGAATCAAAATACATTTGATTATCGGTGCTGCGTGTAGGATTATAATATGATACAACATACTTCCCACCTATTGTATCCCATCTAACCTCCTCTGCTTTTGGTTCCTTTTTAGAAAATAAATCTACAGCAACAACAGGCACTTTGCTTTGCGGAAATGGAGTTCTGTTTAGTTTTTTGTGATTTTTCTTATCGCCTTTGTTATTGTCATCGGCATTTGCGGCAACAATTCTGTTGGCACCGGATATTGGTGTTCCCTGATAATCAAACCATAATTCTACAGGAGTTTTATCATCCACTTTTTTCAATATGATATAATATGCATTCTGGTACTTTTCGTTATTTACGATATAACTTTCACGAATCGAATATTGAGTATAATTAATAATTATATATGAATTAATGGCAGATGGCAATTCTTTTGGATGAACCGCAAGTTTGCCTTTTTCATTAGTTCCGGTTAATTGCAACTCGGTGTCAACGCCTTTTGAATCGGTTTTTCGTACATAAGCTCCTGAAACATCATAAATAGAAAAATATTTTTGCTGTGTTAAAGTGTCTAGCAATTCTACATCGTATTCAGAAACATCTTTGTTTTCTACAAGTAAAAGTTTAACTATCCGTGAATTTGGATTGTTCGCATTTAAATGTTTCTGCATTGCTCTTGGGCAGTCTTCAATTTTATACTCAGATTCGGATTTAATCCATCGTCCAGATTCTGAAATTACAACTTCGACATTAGTGCCTTCATAAATAAAAGCAGCATGATATTCTGATGTGTGTTTGGTCCACTTCACATTTGATGCTCCGGGAAATAAATTTGGCAATTTGCTCTTTACAACTTCAGGAACATCACTTTCTTTTATAGGAATTTGCGCAATAGAAAAGTTTAATATGCCAAAAAACACAATCGTTATAAGAAATACTTTTTTCATGACAATTAAAATTTTATTATTTGATCTCTGTCAGGGCCGGTAGAGATATAAGACAGATGAGAACCTGTTACTTTTTCCACAAATTGGGAATAATCCCTTAATTCGTCTGGTAAATGTTCAACATCTTTAATATCTGAAATATCTTCTTTCCAGCCTTTAAATTCTCTGTTAATAGTTTGAGGTATGGCATTTGGAGCAAAATCGGGCATTTCAACAATTTTGTTATCAACATTATACGCCTCGCACACCTTTATTGTTTCAATTCCTGTCAGAACATCGGCTTTTGTCATTATCAAATCAGTAACTCCATTTAACATAACAGCATAACGTAATGCAGGCAGGTCTAACCAACCGGTTCTACGCGGTCTTCCGGTAGTTGCACCAAACTCATTCCCATTTTTACGAATTTTCTCTCCCATGTCATCAAAAAGTTCTGTTGGGAAAGGTCCATTCCCAACTCTTGTACAATAAGCTTTAAAGATACCAAAAACCTTGCCTATATTTGAAGGTGCAATACCCAAGCCTGTACATACACCACCACTTGTTGTATTTGATGATGTTACGTATGGATAAGAGCCGAAGTCTACGTCAAGTAAAGTGCCCTGGGCTCCTTCGGCTAAAATCTTTTTACCGTCCGCAATAGCTTTGTTTATTTCAATTTCGGTAGAAGCTATACGAAAACACTTAAGCCTTTCCACAGCCTCCAGCCACTTTTGTTCATATTCTTCAAAGGAGAAACCATCAAAGCAAAAACTATTATAATCAACTCCTGAAACACTTATCATTTTCATGTGTTCCTCTTTTCGACTCTGATATTCTTTTTGAAATGAATTGTTTTCCAATTCTCCAACTCTTAAACCGGTGCGTTTATATTTATCTGTATATGTCGGTCCAATGCCTTTAAGAGTGCTGCCTATTTTCCCATCGCCCATAGCTGCCTCGTTAACTGCATCTAAAAGCCGGTGAGTGGGCATTATTAAATGTGCATTTCTGCTTATAATCAGGTTTAAATACGGATCGAACCCCGCACCGATAACAGCGTCAATTTCCTTAAAAAAGATAAAAGGGTCTATCACTACCCCATTCCCAATAATATTTAGAATGTTTTTTCTGAATATTCCGCTAGGCACAGTGTGTAAAACATATTTTTGTTCGCCGAATATTATTGTGTGACCCGCATTTGGGCCGCCCTGAAATCTGGCAATAACATCATATTGTGGTGCCAAAGCATCAACAATTTTGCCTTTCCCCTCGTCTCCCCACTGAAGTCCTAATATAACATCTACTTTCATTTTTGTAAAAGACATTTAAAAAATTAATCCCTCATTTTTTTATGGCTTTTTCATTAATAGAGCAATACTCACAAATGCCATAAAAAACAAGAGAATGATTCAAAGTATTAAAACCATAAGAGTTTTTTAAAGATTCTTCAACTTTATTAATAACCGGCTCGTGAAATTCTATAACTCGCCTGCACTTAACACAAATTGCATGGTCGTGAAGTTTTGAGCAAAAATTCTTTTCATACTGAGCACAGTTTTTATCAAACTGATGTTTAATAACCAAACCGCTTTCCATAAAAAGCTCCATTGTGTTGTACAAAGTTGCCCTACTCACTCTGTACCTATTGATTTTCATTCTGTTATACAACATCTCAATATCGAAATGGCCTTGAAAATCATAAATTTCTTTTAAAATAGTAAACCTTTCAGGAGTTTTTCTATGGTTTGTTTTATTGAGATATTCAATAAATATCTGCTTTATATTTTCAAAGCTTTCTATTTTTTGATGCTTCTCATTTTTTAAAACCATGTTGAAAAATTTTCTGTAAAGATAAAGTTATTTTTATTAAGTATAAATAAGATATTAATAACTTAACATGCAAATGATTTAAATTTTTTAAAATCAGGAAAATCTTAACCGAAATACCCTTTCAACGCCATCAACTTTTTTTAGTTGAGAAATAAGGTTCTTTAAATGTTCCGTATCGTTTACATAAAGAACTATTTTCCCTTCAAATGTATTTCCTTTGCTTTCAAGCAATATAGAATTAATGTTCAGATTATTTTCTTCTGACAGTATTCTGCTTATATCACGTAATATGCCTATTTTGTCAATTCCTGAAATCTGAATGGCGGTTTTAAACGTAATTAACTTCGACTCGTTCCATTGCACTTTTTTAATTCTGTCGCCATATCTAGCACTTATTCTTACGGCATTTGCACAATTTGCTCTGTGAATTTCAAGTACATTTTCCGAAACCACAAAGCCAACAACCTCATCACCCGGAATGGGATTGCAGCAATCTGCTATTGTATATGAAATTTTGGAATCTACGTTCAAATCGACACCTTTTGTTTTACGCACATGAAGGCCGCTTTCATTAATTGTCTTTTTTGATGATTTGCTTTTTACAAAAGGCATTCTCAAATACTGCAGCCAACCCGAACGGTCATGTATTGTAGCAAATGCTTTTACGGTTTTAATATCGATTTTACCATGTGCAGCTTCGTAAAACAGTTCATTTACAGATTCAGCACCAATATATTTTGCAAATTCAAGCAATACGTCTTCTTCCGTAATCAATTTAACCTGCCCAAACATTCTGAAAACTACATCCTTGCCTCTTTCTACAGCTTTGCGCCGTTCTTCTTTTACCGCCATTTTAATTTGTGATTTTGCTTTGGCAGTAACGGCATTCTGAAGCCATTCCTCTTTTGGTGTTTGTTTATCGCTGGTTAGTACCTCAATCTGATCGCCACTTTTGAGAACATGACCTATTGAAACAAGTTTGTGATTCACTTTTGCTCCGATACATTTATTGCCAATATCTGTATGAATGGAATACGCAAAATCGAGTATGGTTGAGTTTTTCGGAAGGTTACGTAATTCCCCTGTTCGAGTAAATACATAAATTTCATCTGAAAAAAGAGTCAGTTTGAAATCATCAAGAAAGTCCAATGCATTTGCTTCAGGTCTTTGCAAAAGTTCTCTGATTTTTTTAAGCCAATCGTCAAGAGAGTTTTCCATCCCCTGTTTGTTCTCTTTATACTTCCAGTGCGCCGCATAGCCTTTTTCGGCAATTTCATTCATCCGAAAAGATCTGATCTGAATTTCAACCCATTTACCAGTATCACTCATAACAGTTGTGTGAAGCGCCTCGTATCCGTTGGCTTTTGGTACCGAAATCCAATCTCTGAGTCTTTCGGGATTAGGCGTATATATTTGAGTAATTAAAGAGTATGCTTTCCAGCAATCTATCTTTTCTTTTTGGGGACTATCTGAATCAATAATTATTCTAATGGCAAATATGTCATATACTTCCTCAAACGGGATATTTTTTTTGAGCATTTTCCGCCAGATAGAATTAATACTCTTTGTCCTGCCAATTATTTGAAAACTAAGGTCTTCTTTTTTTAATAAATTTTCAATTGGCTTTATGAAAGAATTTATGAACTTTTTTCTTTGTTCTTCAGTTTCAATTAATTTTTGAGTAATCGATTCATAAACATCCGGTTCAGTATATTTTAGAACAAGGTCTTCCATCTCGCTTTTTATGGCGTATAAACCAAGTCGATGTGCCAAAGGGGCAAAAAGAAAAGCCGTTTCGGAGGCAATCTTCAATCGTTTCTCCGAAGGCATGTGCTCCAATGTCCGCATATTGTGCAACCTGTCAGCCAACTTAATTAAAATCACGCGAACATCTTCGGACATTGTAAGCAGAATTTTTCGGAAATTTTCAGCCTGAATCGAAGGACCTAACCCTGAATTGTCAACAATTCCGGAAATTTTAGTCAAACCATCAATTATAGTAGCTACTTTATTGCCAAAAAGGCCACGAATATCCTCAATAGTATAATCAGTATCTTCAACAACATCATGTAATAGTGAGCAAACTATCGACGTTGTTCCCAAGCCAATTTCTCCTGCAGAAATAATGGCAACCTCCATTGGATGGAATATATATGGTTCTCCGCTGCGCCGCCTCATTCCCTTATGAGCTTCAGCAGCAAGATTAAATGCTTTTCTAATTAATTTTTTGTCTTTTGAGTCAGTAATGGGCTTGCAAACCTTCAAAAGCGTCCTGTATCGCTTCAGTAAAGCATTTTTTTCTATTTCGGTTAATCCAAACTCCATTTTTTATTGCAAAATTATAAAATGAAAAGATTAATTTTAAATATTTTTTTAACCATTCGTTATAATTTATGTCAAATTAAAGTAAATTTGCATTGTTATCTGAAAAATTTCTAAATCAATGAAAAAAAGTCTATTATTTTGTTTTGTTTTTCTGTTGACTGTTTTTCTGGTCAATAGTCAAACTGTAGTACTCAACGAAGATTTTGAGTCTGCCCCATACGATCTTACTTCCTCCGGTACAATACAGTGGGGAATAAATTCTCGATTACACGTTTCCGGTGCATATAGCGACTCATGCACCATAGGATTGTCCAGCACAAGCTATCTTACAACCAATTCTTTCTCCACTCTGGGGAATACCAGCGTTATGCTTGAGTTTAAGCATATATGCAAAATTGAAAGTAGCGATGCCGCAGAATTGGAATATTCGATAGATGGTGGTTCTACGTGGAATCTTATTACAAACACCTATTATGTTGGCTCGTGTGATTTTACAAACAATAAGTTTACCGAAGCCTCGTATCCCACAGCATGGTATTTAGGCTCAGGAGCAACTGTTCCGCAAAATACATGGTGGAAAACCGAAAATTTTAATATCGGAGCTATTGTTGGTAATCAAGCCAATGTTAAAATTCGCTTTAAACTTAAAGATGTTAATAACACGGGTGCAAATCTGCGCAAAGGTTGGTATATAGACGATGTTAAAATTACAATAGCACCATCGGAGCTTATTCCGCCGACTATTACTTTGGTTCCTGTAATTTTGCAGGATACTGTTTATAACACAGGACCTTTCAACATAAAAGCCAAAATTACAGATGCTTCAGGTATTGCTTCTGCATCGTTGCATTATTCTATTAACGGAGGTGCATTTACTTCAATTCCTATGACGGTGCTTTCTGTTGACACATTTAAAGCTGTTATTCCTGCACAAGCTTACAATACCAGAATTGATTATTATATTTCGGCAACTGATGCCTCAGCGGCAGCTAATACTGCAAACTCTTCCAATAAATGGTTTTTTACAAAAAAACCGGCACCAACGGTAATAGTTGGTACAGGCACTAGCACAACAAGTTATTTGCCTTGCTATGGATATTACAATTATTCATATAGTGAACAAATTTATACAGCCGACGAAATCGGTATGTCTGGTTTTATTGATTCCATATTTTTTTATGTTGGGACTTTATCATCCAGTTATACGATGAATAATCAAAGCGTGTATATTTCTTCAACAAGCCAGAACAACATATCATCTGCTGTTTTGCCAAGTACAACGGGCATGACTCAAATATACTCGGGTGATTACACTTTTACCGGCACGGGATGGACCAAAATTGCTCTTGCAACTCCTTTTTATTACGATGGCAGCAGTAATCTCAGAATTGTTTGGTTAAATAACGATGGGTCCTATGCATCCGGATATCCGAATTTTAATTACACTTCAACAAGCCCAAATTATATGGCTCAGCATGCATACTCTGACCCCGGCATGCCTTCAACGGGAACCCTTACCTATAACAGACCCAATTTAAAAATTGCATTCAGAAGCAATAATTTTGCAACTGACATAATCCCATTCAAAATTTCCGAACCTTTTTCATATCCAATCCCTATAGTAGGGACATCTTATCCTGTTAAAGTCAATATAAAAAACCTGGGATCGGATACACTAACAAGTGCCACTATCAACTGGAGTGTAGATGGCGTAATTCAAACTACATATTCATGGACTGGTTCACTGCTGCAAGACCAGCAATCATCAGATATCACAATTGGCAATGTTACTTTTGCAACCCATGGTAATCATCATATAAAAGTATGGACTTCGATGCCAAATGGTGTTGCTGATGAATTTCCGGCAAATGATACTATTGTAAAAAATTATTTTGCTTGCCAGAATGTTTTGGCGGGTACATATACTATTGATCCAATGATACCAACAGGTGGCGCAAACTTCAAATATTTTTCTGATGCCATAGGCACCCTTAGCAATTGCGGTATTAATGGAAATACCATTTTTAACATTGTGCCGGGGACCTATGATACTTTATTGTCCATACCTGTTATTCCGGGAGCGAATTCAACAGCCAATGTAACTTTTCAGTCTTCAACCGGCAATGCTAATGACGTAAAAATAAGGAATGAAGCTAATTCGGCAAACAATAATTACGTTTTTGATTTAAACGGCACAAAATTTTTCAATATTCGTAATTTGAGTATTCAGGCCACCAACAATAATTTTGCAAACTGCATTAAACTGCGCAATAATTGCAAAAACATTATAATCGCAAATAATAATATTTCTGGAGTTGCTGCCAATAACGTAAACGATGATTTAAATCTGATTAACAGCAACACTAACTCCAGCGACACAAGCATAATTATAAGGAATAATATCCTTAACAACGGATCTGCTTCTATTCACTTTGATAAAAATTACGGTGTTAATTGCAGTGATATTTCAATAATAAATAACGTTATAAATAATTTTTATAGTACAGGGTTAATTATTGTAAATACATCTAATGTTGTAATAGATACAAATGTTATTTCATCGCTAAATACTGAAGATTATTCCTCAGCTGTTAATTTATACAGTTGCGAAAATATTAATATCAGAATGAATAAAATTCATAATGCGACATTTTCGGCAATGAACCTGAATGATATTTCCAACAGCATAGCCGGCACAGGAAATATAACAAACAATTTTTTGTCTTCGGGAGGTAGCGGCGACTCTTATGGATTGTATATAGATGAGGCAGGCGACTTGAAAATTTATCATAACAGCATAAATTGCTATTCTACTTCTACATATTCTTTTGCGTTTTTTAATAGTTATAGCGATGATAACGAAATCTATAATAATATCTTCGCAAACAAAGGAAATGGCTATGCTTTAGGCGTGTCTTATTCTAATTTTACATCTGATTATAACAATATTTATACTACAGGAACACATATTGCTGAGTATAATTATAATGATTACAACAGCTTATCCGATTATCAAAACGCATCCGGTGAAGATGGAAATTCGGTAAGTTACAATCCCTTATTTATAAGTAATAGCGATTTACACACATTGGCGTACAACCACAATGATGAGGGGACTTACGTTGGAGTGGATAACGATATAGATGGCGAATCAAGAAGCACAACCACACCGGACATTGGTGCTGATGAATTTCCACCTCCGCTTTATGAAGCCGGTATTGTAAACGTTTTGTCGCCGGTTGGAGGCTGTAATTTAAATATGGAAAGCGTAGAAATTCAAATAGCAAACTACGGTTTAAATGACATTAATGGCAACTTAACTGCTTTTTATTCAGTTAATGGTGGTACTGTGGTATCGGAACCCGTAACAAACCAAATTGCAATTGGCGATACTTTGAACTTTACATTTACTACTCAAACCGATTTATCTACAGGTGCTACAGATCAAAACTTTAATGTTAAAACATGGATATCATTAGTTAGCGATCCAATGCCTATAAATGATACACTTGCCATAATAGTTTTCTCACTGCACAACCCTGCTCCGGTTATGGTAACTAATGTTACAATACCATACGCCACGGCAACAACTCTTATTGCGTCTTCAACAGACACAATACAATGGTTTGCCGACCCGGCCCTGAGTACCTTGCTGCATACCGGCACCTCATTCACTACACCGATATTATATGATACCACGATTTATTACGTTGCTTCCACATCAGGCTTCAAACATCATTATACTTTTGACAGCGATTTGGAAGGCTGGTCTGCATTAACTCCATGTTCTTATACGTCATACAACTGGTCGTGGAATAGCGATGGTGGTGCAGGGTCTGCTTTTATACCTAATCCTTCTGCAAATGCTTCAGCCCTGCTGGTTTCTCCTGAAATAAATGTTTTTGGAGACAATGTGGATTTTTCTTTTAAACATCATTTTAATACTGAAAATTATTATGATGGAGGCTATGTGGTTTATAAATTAGATGGCGGCCCATGGATGCTGTTTACTCCAACAAGTGGGCTTTATAATTCAAGTGGCTATTTTTCTAACGACCCCGCAATTGGAAATTGTAATTCTTATAGTTTAACGGGGTGTTTTACGGGAACTTCTCCAACTATGGTTTCTTCAGGAAAAATCCAATTAAATGGAGCATCAAAGCTTCAGGTGGCATTTTCATTTTCTTCAGATTATAGTTCCGGAGCCGATGGATGGTATATTGATGAGGTTATAATAGAAAAACAAGGATGTCCGGGACAAGTGATGCCGGATACCGTTTTTGTAACCGGAATTCCATCTGTAGATGTTGGTCCTATATCTATTGACTCACCAAATACCGGAATGACATTAAGTAATAATGAAACTGTTACCGTAAAAATTAAAAATTATGGTACTAATGCCGCTTCGAATATTCCCGTCAGCTTCAAAGTTGATAACAATGCGCCTGTCACTGAAACTATAGCAGGTCCTTTATTACCCGGCGACACAGCTATTTATACTTTTGCAAGTGGTGCCGATTTAAGCACGATTGGAACACACCAGATACTTGCTTATACAAGCCTTACAGGTGATATTTATACAATAAATGATACCGTAATTAAGCAGGTTGTTTGCAATCCTTTGTCCTATTGCGCTTCTGCAGCATCTTATACATCGGACGAAGATATAGGAAATGTAACTCTGGGTGATTTAAACAATTCCTCTACCCAACCTTATAATGGCACTTATACGAATTATTCGTTATCAGTGCCGCCGGCTAATTTATTTATCGGGCAGTCTTATCCCGTTTCAATTACAATAGTTACAAGCGGAAATTTTTATTCCGGATATTGCGAAATGTATATTGATTATAATAGAGACGGTGTATTTACTGAACCGCAAGAAGTTGCATTTGGCGCTGCTTTCAATTCCTCAACAACTGTTTTAACAGGTATTGTTAATATTCCAACAACTGCATTATCAGGTATTACAGGTATGCGTGTTGTTTGCCGTGAAAGCGGCACTGCCGCTACTACAACACCTTGTGGAACTTATTCATGGGGAGAAACTGAGGATTACTCTGTACTTTTACAACCGCAACTACCTTATGATGCAGGCGTGGTTACAATAGATTCACCGGAATTCATTCAAACACAAAGTTCTCAAGTACCGGTTGTTATTACAGTTAAGAACTATGGCACTAACCCCCTGGATTCTATTCCAATTCAATATTCCTTAAACGGAGGCGCACCAAGCACATATATTTGGAACAGTACCTTGGCTCCAAATGCTACAACTCAAATTACATTGCCAAATGTTGTTGTTTTACCTGATAGTAATCAAATCTGTGCACGAACCCAAGTTGTTGGTGATAACAATACAGCCAATGATAATGCCTGTGGTTATTTCTACGGATTACCCCCATCAATTATTTTTGAGGACGATATGGAAAATGGAACATTGCTTTATACCGATGCGCCAACTCTTTGGGAGCATGGAATACCAACAGCCAATGTAATTAACACAGCCCATAGTCCTGTGAATGTTTGGGCAACAAAACTTGCAGGAAATTATCCAAACTCGGCGTCTGGTTATGTTTATACACCAAATATTAATTTTAGCGGTATTAGCAATGCATATTTCACTTTCTATTACTGGATAGACGCTGAAGAAAATATGGATGGTGGTTTTATTCAATACAGCATTAACAATGGAGCTACATGGTCAGCCCTTGGCTCAATTAATGAACCTAACGGCTTTAATTGGTATGACTCATACGCGTCTGGAACTCCGGCATGGACAAAAGCTACAAACGGATGGAAACCGGCATTTATAAAGTTGAGCGCTGTTGCGGGAAATAGCATGGTTAAATTCCGCTTTGGGTTTAAATCAAATACAACAATTGTTAAAAACGGATTCGCAATTGATGACATTAAAATACTTGGTCCGGCAGTAGCAATTGACGGTGGTGTTGTAGAAATTGTGGCACCAAATACTTCAACTACCACAGGGGCTGCAACTACTGTTACTGTAAAAATTAAAAATTTCGGAACTGATACGCTTACTTCAATTCCTGTAACTTATAAACTTAATTCGGGGTTCCCTCCGCAAAATGGCGTATGGACAGGTATTTTACCTCCGGATTCCACAGTAAACTATACTTTTACAAGTACATATCCTGGTCCTTCGGTAAATTATAAGCTTTGTGCCTTTACCAATATTCCTGGCGATCCTTACAGAGGAAATGATACTACTTGCGTATCGTTTGATGATATTGTCGGAATCGAAGAAGCAATAATGGATGGTGTTATATTGCATCAAAATATACCAAATCCTGCATCAACACAAACCGAAATCAGCTTTACCCTACCCGCCCATGGCGCATGTGCATTAAGTATTTGCAATATTCTTGGTAATGTAGTTATGGCTACGTCAATTGATGGTCAAGCCGGCAAGAACTCAGTTTCTGTTGATGTCAGCAACTTAGAACAAGGCATATATATCTACACTCTTAAATATAAAGATGTAGTACTGACACGAAGATTATCTGTGGTTAAATAATCATTCTGTTATCTTCATAAAAACAAGCTAAACAAGGGGGTATAAAAATACTCCCTTGTTTTTATGCCTTATAATTTATCTGAAATTTTAATAAGAAAAGAGCCCTATTTCCAGGACTCCTGACTTCGTCAATGCGACACCCATTTAAGAGGGACTCCAAAAATCAGCTTCAAACAATTTGGAGATGGATTTGTGCTTTTCTGTTATTAGCATAGTTTTAGAGATTGTTTCGTTACTCTCTTG
>Ga0255341_1003535_pt1 | contig 17460 bp, 15 predicted proteins | sample wastewater_treat_8_FD_192418 | JGI IMG/M metagenome (GOLD analysis project Ga0255341, IMG submission 192418) | Wastewater microbial communities from Lulu Island WWTP, Vancouver, Canada - plant12 | ecosystem: Engineered > WWTP > Wastewater > Unclassified | place: Canada: Vancouver, British...
GCTACCACAAAGAAGGGGTTGAACTGCTGGAACAGTTGAGGCTGGATGTCGAGCGGAGACGGCATACCCTTGTAGATAGCCCAGGCTACGAGCCAAAGACCGCCGGTAACCAAACCGTTTATGAGTTTGGCTCCCGTCTTTTCGCTTTGGAAAATTCCGAACAGAGTATAAACGCTTATTGCAATGGGTGCGAGAGCCCAGATATTGAAGCCTATCCGGCTCCAGCCTGTAGCGAAGGATTGGGTGTAGTCGCGTGCGAACCAGGTAAGGGATTGTCCGTTCTGATGGAATGCCATCCAGAAGAATATAACCACTGCGAACACGAGTATAAGAGCGGTAACGCGGTCCTTTTCCTGCTTGGGAGTGAGTTCCACCACTTTTTCGTCTGCAGCCTTTGCCTGCTTGGCATTCACATCGGCATGCTTGAACCACTTGCGGCAGCCGAAGTAGATGGAGACGGAAAAAATGAGAGAGATGCATGCTACCGCAAATCCCATATTATATGATGACGACAGATTCTCGATGTAGTATTGACTGAAAGTGCCTAAGTCCGCAGCGCTGTATGATGGCATTTGTGCGGCCAGGTTTGCGAGTTTGTCGGTGTTTTCGGGGGTAATGGTACCTCTGAGGAACTGATGTGCAAGGGCTGGGATGTCTGCCTTGTAGATGAGGCCTGCTTTGGTAAGGAACTTATTGGTGATAGCAGTAGCGGCCGCAGGAGCAAACATGGAACCAAGGTTGATGGCCATGTAGAAAAGGCTGAAGGCGGCATCCCTTCGGGAAGAGTATTTGGGGTCATCATAGAGATTTCCCACCATTACTTGAAGATTACCCTTGAAAAGACCGGTGCCCACACTTATCAGGAGTAGAGCCCCTATCATAAGGGCCATTCCGAAACCGCCGGCGGCGGTTGGGATTGAGAGACAGGCGTAGCCTATAAACATGACTACGATGCCGATAACGACACATTTTCCGAAGCCGATTTTATCTGCAAGAATACCGCCTAAAACAGGCATGAAGTATACTACAGCAAGGAAAATGGAATAAATGGTGCCGGCGGTTGCGCCTCCGAAGCCGAATTTGGCTTGAAGGAAGAGCATAAAGATAGCCAGCATTGTGTAATAACCGAAGCGTTCGCCGGTATTGGCGAGGGCTAAGGCATAGAGTCCTTTAGGATGGTTTTTGAACATATTAATTAATAATAGGATTAATCTGTATCCGCAAAGATATAAATCTTTTCTCTAAAATCGTTATATTTGCAAATACGATGACTCAGGATGGGAAAAATATCCGGCCCGCTATCGGAGCCGCCGTTTTAAGGCTGCTTTTGACTCCTTTAGCCATTCTACCGCTAAAGTGCCGTTTATGTCTGGCTGAATTTCTTGCCTGGATTCTTAGGGATGTGGCGGCTTATCGCCGAAATGAGGTGATGATTAATCTCGCCCGCAGTTTTCCTGAAAAGAAATATAAGGAGCTCGCAAAAATAAGCAAGCGTTTTTATCTTCACCTTGCCGATATTTTTGTCGAAACCATTTGGTTTGGAGCTTGCCGCGGCGAAAGAGGGCGCAAGCGTCTCAATGATTCACGGATAGTGGATATTGCAAATCCCGAGGTGTTTAATGAGGTGTACGAAAACAGCACCAATGTTTTAGTGCTTTCAAGTCATTGCGGAAATTGGGAACTGCTTGGCGGATGGTTCAATTATAATCATGACAGCAAGCATCCGTTATCTTCCGATGTTTCTGAGATAGGCGTTGTGTACAAGCAACTCAGCAGCAAAACCTGGAACCGTTTCATGGCCGACAACCGTTGCGCTCCTTTATTGGACACAGATTTCCGCGGTTATCTTGAGACTAAAGAGGTTTTTCGTTTTGCCATCACCAATCGAAATAGAAAATTTATTTATATATTCCCTACAGACCAATACCCCTATGGTAATGCCATCAAACACGATATAGGTCGCTTTTTGAATCAAGACACCATGGTCATGACAGGCGGTACCGCTCTCGCCTGCAAGTTCGGCATGAGTGTAAGCTATCTTCGTTGGAAGAGCGTGGATAGGGGCCGCTATTCGGTGGAGTTGGTGCCGATTTGCAAGGATGCTTCGGGCGAAACCCCCGAGGGTCTTATGAGAAAATATTATGATTTATTGGAAAAAGACATACAGGACCAGCCATGGAATTATCTTTGGAGTCATCGCAGATGGAAATAAACAATTTAAAACAAATAAATAATAACACATGAGTACAATTAAAGATCTTACCCCAAAAATCGTCTGGAACAACTTTTACCTTCTTACCAGACAACCCCGTCCATCCAAACACGAAGAAAAAGTTCGCGCTTTTCTTCTTGAATGGGCAAAAGAACGTGATATTGAAGCCTTTGCCGATGAAATAGGCAATGTTATAATGCGCGCTCCTGCCACAAAGGGCTACGAAAACAAGCGAGGCGTAATTCTTCAGGCCCATATGGATATGGTTCCCCAAAAAACAGCTGAAACAAAACACGATTTCATTAACGATCCCATCGAAACTTATGTAGATGGCGATTGGTTGGGAGCAAAGGGCACCACTCTTGGAGCGGACAACGGCATTGGCGTAGCCTTGGCCATGTCTGTTTTAGAAGAGAAAGACCTGCCGCACGGCCCTGTAGAAGTATTATTTACCACAGATGAAGAAACAGGAATGACGGGAGCCAATCATCTTGAACCCGGCATTTTCAAAGGCGACATATTGCTTAATCTCGACTCCGAAGACGAAGGCGAGCTCTGCATAGGATGCGCAGGCGGTCTCGACGGCATTGCCGACTTCAAATACAAAACCCTCAAAGTTCCTGCAGGCTATGAGGCTTACCGCATAGAGGTAAAGGGTCTGCAGGGCGGCCATTCCGGTATGGACATATCGCTCTATAGGGCGAATGCCTGCAAGATTATAGCGCGCACTTTGCTGCCTCTGCTCGAAAAATACGGGGCGAAAGTAGCGGATATCAATGCCGGCTCGCTTCGCAATGCCATTCCTTTTGAGGGCAGGGCGGATGTGCTTATCCCCTCGGGACAACTTGATGCCGCCGGCAAGGAAGTGAAAAAGATTTTTGCCGACGTATACGAGGAATTCAAAGACACCGACCCGGGCGCCAAATTCTATTTCAGCAAGATGGAGAAAGCTCCCGAGCAATATATAGAAGACGAGCTTATGCTTAGGGCCGTTATGTCCATTTTAGCCTGCCCCGCCGGTGTTATCCGCATGAGCAGCGCCTTCAAGGGACTGACCGAAACCAGCACAAACTTAGCTATGATTCGTTGCGAAGGGGGTCATCTGCGCATTTATTCTCTCATGCGCAGTGCAGTGAACAGCGCAAAGCTTCAGCTTGCCGAGGACATGCGTTGTGTGTTTGCGCTTGCAGGCGCAGAATTCACCACGGAAGGCGGTTACAGCGGTTGGACACCTAAGCCCGACACTCCGGTTTATAAGGTAATCTGCGATGTTTGGGAGAAGGTTTCAGGCCAAAAGATGACTGTGGGAGCAACTCACGGCGGACTTGAATGTGCTCTTCTCGGAGCCAAATATCCTCATTGGGAGATGGCTTCCTTGGGCCCCACCATTATACATCCGCATTCGCCCGATGAGCGTGTGAAAATTTCCACCGTCGGCAATGCCTGGGAGTTCCTCAAAGAATTGTTGAAGGCCATTCCCGAAAAGTAATATGAAACGCATGATTTTTATTGCGTCCCTGCTGCTCGGTGTTTCGGCAGCAGCGCAGAATGTTTTGTCGACTGACAACACCTCTTTAGTAATAGATGCCGCTCAGGGCAAGGCCCCGAAAATCCTTTATTACGGAGCCAAGCTTTCTGAACTCGACCTTTCCTCGCTCAGCTCGTCCGGTTTCACTGCCAAAGATGCTTATCCGACACATAACAGCAATTCCAATAATTTGGAAGCGCTGAGCGTACGGATGCCTGATGGAAATCTTTCTGTCGACCTGAATGTGGTTTCTGTAGACACCAAAACTTGGGATGGCGGTAAAATCTTCAGCGTTCTATGCAAAGACCCTTTGTATCCGTTGGAAGTGCGGCTTGTTTACAAAAGTTATGATGCCGAGGATGTTATAAGCACTTGGACAGAGATAATCAATGGCAATAAGAAAAAGAGCATAGTCCTTACCCGCTTTGATTCCGGAAGTCTCCCGATTCGTCGGGGAGACGTGTGGGTGAGCAGTTTCGGCGGCTCATGGGCATCCGAAGCCACTCTGACCTGCGAGCCTTTAGTCTCCGGAGTACGTTCCATTTATAATAAAGACGGCATACGCAACACTCAAACATCCCATGCCGAAGTAATGATTTCGTTAGACGGCAAACCTCAGGAGCTAAGCGGTCGCGTAATCGGTGCAGCTCTTTGCTATTCAGGTAATTATGAGCTGCGTTTCGAGACCGGAAATGACCGCTGTCATCGTTTTTATGCAGGTATTGATCCTTCCAACTCCAATTACACCCTTGCAGGGGGCGAGTGCTTTGTCACCCCCGAGCTTGCACTGAGTTTTACCACTGAAGGCCTCAGCGGAGTAAGCCGCAACTTTCATAAATGGGGCAGAAAATATAAGCTTGCCCATGGAGGAAAAGTAAATGATATTCTGCTTAACAGCTGGGAAGGCGTTTACTTCGATATTGATGAGCCGGGCATGCATCAGATGATGAAGGATATAGCGGATATGGGAGGAGAGTTGTTTGTAATGGATGACGGCTGGTTTGGAGATAAATATCCTCGTTTAAACGACCATACATCGCTTGGCGACTGGGTGGTTGACCGCAATAAACTTCCCGGAGGGGTGGAAGGGCTTGTGGAGGAGGCGGCAAAGAACGGCATTAAGTTCGGAATATGGATAGAGCCCGAAATGACGAACAGCCGCAGCGAACTTTTCGAGGCCCATCCCGATTGGATAATAAATGCTCCCGGCCGGGAACTTGTTTACGGGCGCGGGGGCACCCAGTTGGTGCTGGACCTCAGCAATCCGCAAGTGCAGGATTTCGTGTTCGGGGTCTTTGACGGCATTATGAGCGCATGGCCGCAAATCGCTTATATAAAGTGGGATGCAAATATGCACATACCTTCACAGGGTTCGAAATACCTGAAAAACCAGGAACATCTATATATAGAATATCACAGAGGCTTGGCTAAAGTGCTCGACCGTATCCGCGCAAAATATCCGGATGTGGCAATCCAGGCCTGCGCAAGCGGGGGAGGCCGCGTGAATTACGGAATCCTCCCATGGTTTGATGAGTTCTGGACTTCGGACAATACCGATGCCCTGCAGCGTGTGTTCATACAATGGAATACATCTTATTTCTTTCCTGCGGAGGCCATAGGTGCGCATATCTCAGCTTCGCCTAATCATAATACGGGACGGGTGATACCGCTTAAATTCCGTATAGATGTTGCAATGAGCGGCCGCTTGGGCCTGGAACTCCAACCCTCTGCAATGAGCCGCGAAGAAAAGGATATGTGCCGCAAGGCAATAGCAGACTATAAGCTGGTGCGCGATGTGGTTCAGCTCGGAGACCTCTACCGCATAGTTTCTCCCTATGATAATAAAGGTCTGTCCACTAAATTATATGCCAGCCCCGATAAGGAGCGTGCAGTATATTTTTGGTACAAGACTGAATATTTCCGTGGTGATTATGCTCCCGTGGCGCTTCTCGCCGGTTTGGATCCCGAAAAGAATTATAGGATTCGCGAGCTCAACTTGGTTGGCCGCCCCCTGCCTTTCGAGGGCAAGGTATTCAGCGGCAAGTTCTTGATGGAAACGGGCTTGAATATTCCGGATAGAAACTATGGGGGCGGCACACACCGCGATTTCGCTTCCCACGTGCTCTATCTAGTAGCGGAATAGCAGTCCCGGAGGCGGATAAGGAGTGCTGATTTTCAGTTTCTCCCTTTATGCTCGGGAGTTTCTGTAAGAATTGCTAAAGGCTATACCGGAAAAGTAAGAAAAGCCTTTATTCCGGCCCTGCGCTGTCCTGCTGCGCTTCTCTTCCGTCCTGCTGCGCTTCTATCCCTCCATGCCAAAAGCGCTCGGTAATATCTATTGCCGAGCCTTTTCCTTTTCCGCGCTCGAGGCGGTACATTCGCTGATTGGTGGTCGGCTTGTTAAGAGGGCCGTACTCAGCTCTGTAGGGGCCTATTTTTACATAATCGAAATAGTCCCATACGCGCTCGTCGGTGTGGTGGAGACCCGAATACAGCGCCACCTCAATTGAAGGATATTTCTTGTTGATATGTTTTACAAGCTTCAGCAAAGCATCCACATCTTTTCCCTCTCCCAAGAAAAGGAAGCAATTCACCCCGAAGTTGTCGCCAAACAAGGCATCTATCTTGGCAGGGGTAAGTTCTTCGCCCAAGTCATCCCGTAAATGAGGAGAGTGGCAATCTTCGCAATGACCCCGGCAGTTGGTGATTTCCACAGCCAGGGTAACTTTATCGGGGATTTCTTCGAGAACAACCGTAGCGGTCTCGGGAAGATATTTTATCACTGTTTATGCCTGCAGTTTGGCGTTTTGCGGTTTTTTATCATAGAAACGATGAAGGGCTTCGTCCTGGCGGATTTCCGCGAATGAAGATATACGCTTCAGATAGCCGATTACTCGTGTAAGATGGTCTATATTCCTGCTGTCGCATTTCGGGCAGATATTGAGAGTATCCTTGCTGATGTACCCGCATTGATTGCAAATCGTATTGCGGCAGTTGAAAGTGAAATAGTTGGTCCCGTAATGGGCTGCCACATTGAGCAGCTGCCTGTATTGCTCTTTGGTGAGATGTTCCTGAATGTTCATGTGCAGAGCGCTGCCCCCATCCAAATACTTAACATAGTCTTCTCCATGCAGTTTGAACTTGTCTATCATGCTGAGCGAGGTGTCCTCGGGATTATAAAAGTAGCTGCTGTACAAAACATGATTCGGTGACACATAGTAACCATCCTTTTGATCCCATTTATAATTCTTGCCGGCAAGGTTTTCCGCAGGCACGAACTCGGTATTGAACATGGTTTCCTTGGTCTTGTCTTTACGGTTGCAGATATTTATGGTTTCGAGCAGCATATTCACAAACTCGTTGTAGTCGGGGTTTGGTGAAACCTTGAGGCCTAAAAACTCTGCAGCTTCCGTCATGCCGTTTATGCCTACGGTCAGGTATTGACGCCTCATATCTATGAAGCCGGCATTGTAAACATCCAGCATGTCCGCTTTCAGAAAATCCTTAATGATTTCGTTGAAGGCTGTCTGGTATTTGTGCACCCGCTCGGTTTGTATGGTTACCGCCTCGCGGATGTAATTGTAGAGTTCCTCTTTGTGATATACTTCGGGACTGATGGGCACACCCATTTTCATATCAATACCCATTTTTTCGCGGAAATACTTGCGTGCGGCATCCTGAATAAGCCTGTTCAGGTTTATTGTCATTACGCTTTTGCTGCCGGTGGATACCGAAGCGGTGCCCATGGAGTATTGGTGCGTAGTATGATTATGGTCTTCGTCAATCTCCTCGAGGTCGCTAAGGGAATTGCGCAGACGGCAGCAGCTGGAAAGGCTGTCGGGGCTGTTGCTTATGTAGCAGAAGAAGCTGTGGCCTTTGCTCCACATTTCAGCCGTAAAGTCGGCGTATTCTTTATCCGCATAGTCGTTGCCTCCATCGGTGAGCAACGCCATCGTTTCAACCGGAAAAGTAAGGAGGTAGCGGCTGCGTTCTTCGTTGAACCAGCGCATGAAGTGCTTTTGCAGCCAGGAAAGTGTTTCCCATTTGGGAGCAGTGCCGTCGGGGAAACGGAAGTCGGAAAAAACTCCTTCGAAATAGGGTTTGTCGAAGTAGCTTATATTCCAGAAGACCGTTTGGTAGCCGCGGTTTCCTGCAGGCATATTCATGGAGTGCACCACTTGCTGGAAGCAGTTGTCTATCACTTTTGTGAGGGTGCGCGCCTTGCGGTTGCTTTCCACCACCTCATCAAGGCGGGAGAGATAGTCATCGCCATAGTCCCTGCGTATGAAGTAGTCCATATACATCAGGAACTCCGGAGTGGCCACGGCGCCCATGAATTGGCTGGATATGCTGTACACCAAATTGATGAATTCACCGCAGAAGCTCTTTAGGTCGGTGGGGGCGATGGATACGCCGCCAAGTTCAGTAAGACCGCTGACGAGGAAGGGATACATGGTGATGGCTACACAATATGGATAGCCCGGCGTGCCGCTTTCATCGTGCTTGTAAAGGACATGGCTTTCCAAGTCTTTTATGTATTGGGAGGCAAGGTCCTTTCCATACATAGACCGGATTTTGTCCTGCATAATGTAGCGGTTCTGTTTTATATTGTTCTCTTTATATAATTCCTGACCGAGAGTTACAATGTTTTTACGCGTAACATTGGCGTTTGCATCAAATTTGCTGCCGGTGGCGGCATTGGAGGCTTTGATATAATCTTTTATGAAGTCTCTTTTTATGCGGATGTCCTTGCCGGCATCGAATTTTTGGATATATTCGAGTGCGGCAGTCTTGTTTATGCTCATGAGAGATTCCACCACTTGACGGCGAATCTCCTGACTGGACATTTTGTCATAGATGTAGAGGTTGTCGGTTATAGACACAAGTACTTCTTCGGGGCATACCTGTCCTGTGGACTCATAGGTCTGACGTATTCCTCTTTTTAACTTTTCAAGATCGAACTCCTCAATGGTTCCGTTGGTTTTTCTAACATCCATATTGTCAAGAACTTACAGTGTTTTGAATTAGTTTAGGCAAGGAATTGGGGGTAAAAAATTTCGGACTGCCGAGGACAATCCGTCTTACTTCCGTCTGGCTTTAGTTTAATTCCTTCGCAGACAAAGTTAACCAATAGCTTATTAAATGTCCACCCTAAAATTGAAAAGTTATGAACACGAAACTAACAACATAGTTGCCTGTCTCGGCAGGACTGCCGTCCGCTCTTCCTTCCTTCCTTCCTTCCTTCATTCCTTCCTTCATTCATTCATTCTCTCTCTCTCTCTCTCTCTCTCTCTCTCTCTCTCTCTCAACATTTTGCCAATCCGCTTTGTTACCGCCTGCCCGGCTTTTCCGTATCCCGTCCTGCCTCCTCCGAAGACCGTCTCGCTACGCTCGACCCCACCATTCCGCTTCGCGATAGCACTTAGTGACTCCGCTTCGCTTCATGGTCCGCCCCTCTTACGATGCCGAGGGTGGCACGGGTCCCTGGAGAAGCAGCCGTTCGCCGCCCTTCCTATACCCGTCCTGGGGGTGGATAGGCCACCTACATCCGCAATCTACGAATTCGAGCGTAAAATGTAACTCTCTGACTATCATCGAAATCCTTAAAGAAGAGTATGAAATTTGTCAGGTCTTGTTTTATGTTCTGCCTCATTATCAGTACTTTCCATTTTACGCTCGCTGTCTCGTCCTAAAAAAAGTTTACCAAAAAAATCCAAAAACACCCTATCATGAAGCGAAAATGAGAGCTTGCGACGATGGCGGGAAGGGGGCTTGAGCAGAAAGGGCAAAAAATGCTTAATCATGAAGCTGAAAAGAGGACTGAGAAGGGGTAGGAAGGCTGGGATTAAGCAAAAAGTGCTGAAGGCCACCTACATCCGCAATCTGCGGATAGGGCTTGCTCGCAAAAAGAATGACCGGTCAGTCTTAGACTAATCGGTCATCCTCATATATAAAGGAAATTTATTCGGCGGTTTCTGCTTCTGTTTCGGCTGCAACTACTGCTGTTAAGCTTCTGCTTCTGTTTCGGCTGCAACTACTGCTGTTAAGCTTCTGCTTCTGTTTCGGCTGCAATATCTGAAGTTTAAGCTTCAGTTTCTACAGTTTCTGTTTCGGCTGCAACTTCTGCCTTTTCATCGGCTGCGGTTTCAGCTTTGGCATCAGCTTTTTTGCCTTCCGCCTTTTCGGCTTCCACCAATATCTTCACATCGGCAACGACGGCTTTGTAAACCTTTGCTGTGCCTTCGAATTCGCCGGCTTCCTTGATTTCGGGAACGCTGATATTCTTCTTGTCCACATTGATGCCGAGAGCTGCAAGAGCATCTGCCACCATGGCGGCTGTAACGGCTCCATAGAGCTTTCCGCTTTCGGACACCTTAACGGTGAGTTTAACAAGCAGGGATTCTATCTGCTGTTTAACGGTCTCTGCCTCGGCAACAATCTTGGCTTCCTTGTGTGCGCGCTGACGGATTGTCTCTTCATATTGCTTGAGAGCGCCTTTTGTAGCTACAGATGCAAAGCCCTGCGGCACAAGGTAATTGAGTGCATATCCGCTCTTAACTTCTACGACCTCCCCGGCCTCGCCGAGATTCTGTACGTCTTTTTTAAGGATGATTTTCATGGTCGCAGATTATTTAAGAAGGTCAGTTACATAAGGAAGAAGAGCGAGGCTGCGGGCGCGCTTGATAGCGGTGGCAACCTTGCGCTGGAACTTAAGAGAGGTGCCTGTTATCCTTCTGGGGAGAATTTTTCCCTGTTCGTTGAGGAACTTCTTGAGGAATTCAGGGTCTTTATAGTCTACATACTTTATACCGGCCTTTTTAAAGCGGCAATATTTCTTTTTGTTGACCACCAAGGTAGGCGGATTCAGATAGCGTACTTCGCCTTTTTTACCGTTTGCCATAATTTAATCCTCCTTGTTATCGTCTATAGGTTCAACATCATACTCGTCGGGAAGTTCCAAATCATCATCTATATCTTCTTTCACCTTTTTGCTTACAGGAGCAGCCTTTGGTTTTGACCGCATTTCGCGGCGGCGCTCGGCATAGGCAATGGCGTCTTTGTCAAGAGCTACAGTGAGGAAGCGGATAATGCGCTCGTCGCGCTTGTATTGAACTTCCAAAGTGTTTACGAAATCGGGCTCGGCCCTGAATTCGATGAGGTAATAGAACCCTGAGGTTTTGTGTTGGATTGGATACGCGAGCTGCTTCAGCCCCCAATCCTCTTCGTGCACTATCTCGCCGCCATTCGAGCGGATGAGATCAGTGTACTTTTGAACCGCTTCCTTCATCTGCGCATCAGACAAAACGGGAGTTGCAATGAAAACGGTTTCGTACTGTTTTAACATACTGATAATTAATTAATTGATAATAAACAGCCCATTAGGGCTTTACTAAAGGGCTGCAAATGTACTTTATTTTTCGCTTTTCTGCAAATTTTCTTTGTTTTTTTCTTTATCGTCCTTGTATTTAAAGCGTCGAATTTTTTGCGTAGCGGTCTTATCAAAGGGCTCTTTCATGGCTTCCACATCAGCTATATTCGAATTTTTGCCTACAAGGGAATTCACCTTTTCCATAATATTCTTGCGGAGAGAAGCGAGGTCTGCATAGAACTGTTCTTCGCCTGCCAGGTCCCAGTTGAGAACATTCTCATCAAATTTCACCTTGGCTACAAGCCTGCCGTTCTTTTCGGTCACCAACGACTCTTCCACTCCCTCCATGCCGTTAATCAGAGTCTCTATCTCTTCGGGATAAATATTCTCGCCCGAATGGCCTATGATGGTGCTGCCGTATCTGCCGCGCAGGAAAAAGTAACCATCCTTATCGCATGTGGCAATATCTCCGGTATGGAACCAACCATCATCATCTATCACGCTTTGGGTACGCTCAGGGTCTTTATAATAGCCCAGCATCACATTATCTCCCCTGCATATTACCTCTCCCTCACCGGTCTCAGGGTCGGGATTGGCGATTTTTACTTCCACCTTATAAGCGGGTATGCCTACGCTGCCTACACGGGTTCGCCCGACCAATGCGTTGCTGACCAAGGGGGCGCATTCTGTGAGTCCGTATCCTATTGCGTAGGGGAAACCTGCTCTTTTCAGGAAAGTTTCCACTTCCGGGTCCAATTTGCTGCCGCCTATGCCGAAAAAGGTCAAACATCCGCCGAAGCTCCGGTACAGACGCCTTCCAACCAAATAATAAAGAAGCCATGGAATATTCTTCTTCATCCAACGGAGGGTGCGGCTTTTGCGCAAGGTTGGGAGTATGCTTTTGCGGTATATCTTTTCTATTATAAGAGGTACGACACATATTACGGTAGGCCTTACCTCTTTCATAGCCCCTAAGAGTATGCTTGGGGTGGGGGGTTTTTGAATATAGTGAACGCTTGCGCCCACATATATGGGATAGAGGCAGCCGAGGGCCATTTCATAGGTATGAGCCATCGGCAGGATGGACATAAAACGGTCTTTTGGGGTGCATCTCTGCGCCTTATGTGCCGCCATTATATTGTGACAGAGATTGCGGTGGCTCAGCATTACGCCTTTTGCATTGCCGGTGGTGCCGGAGGTATAGATGATTGTGGCCAGCGAGTCGGCATTGGGGAATTTGGTCCAGCCATCGCACTGGAAGGCCTCCTTGTCCTTTTTAATAAAAGAGAAGTCTTCGATGTCAATCACCAATGTGAGTTTCTCCAAACATTCTTCCGATACCTTCGGCAGCAGTCTTTTTGATACATAGAGCACCTTCGTTTCGGAATGGCGCAGAATATTGGTAATCTCGTTTGTAGAGGAGTCGGGCAGAATGGGGATGGCCACGCGGCCGAATGCGGTAGTGGTGAAAAAGGCCAGGGTCCAATTCGGCATATTCTGCGAAAGAATCGCTACGCGGTCACCTGCACTGATTCCGAAGCGTGAAAGTCTTTGGCTTTGGAGGTCGCAGGTATCTTTGAAAGAAGTATAGGTATAAGATTGGCCGCCTTCTATGAATTTACTGAAGAGGCGTTTTCCGAAGCGCTCGGAGCTGGTTTCCAAGAGTTCTCTAAGCGTTTGGGGATAGTGGTCGCCGCGAATCAATCTGATTGGGTTGCAGCGGACAAAAATGTTCCTTATTCTGTATGGATGACGTTTGCTCATTATTCGGTTTAGATTTTAATGGGTTATATAATTTTCGGGATGTTTCCCTTTTAGATTAAGTTCTTCGTAATATTGTTGAAGGCGTTTGAGGTCGGACTTATGGTCTCCTGTAAGAGGGAATTTTTCACCGCACGAAATACGCTTTGTGCCCCAGTCGATATAGCCTGCATAGAGAGGTATTCCTGCTTCGTGTGCAATTACCAATGCGCCTGTTTTCCAACGCTTTATCGGTTTACGGGTGCCTTCAGGAGCAACAGCTAATTTAAAGAAATCGACTTGCTCCATTTCGCTGATGATACTCTTTACTAAATTACCGGCATTGGAGCGGTCCACAGGGATGCAGCCCCAAGCTCTGAGTATGGGTCCCAAGGGCCAGAAAAAGAGTTCTTTCTTTATCATCACCCGACCGACTTCGCCGAAGGAGGAATAAAACAGGTATGCAACAATAAAATCGGCCATGCTGGTATGCGGAACCCCAAGCATAACACATTTTGGCTCAGGGGGAGGTCCGCCTACCGGAGTCCAGCCGAGTTTTCGCAGACACCATCCGCAAAAACGGCTCCAGCACTTACTGTAATGGGTTTTTTTATAGGTTGACATCTTGAAGTTCTTCTTCGCTGCGTAGGTTTGCACGTATGAATCTCTGCCTTTCCGGCGTATTGTCACCCATATAGAATTCCATTATTTCGGAAATGTTTTCTTCATCAGAAATCTGCACTGTATCTAATTTCATGTCTTCGTTTATGAAATTGGCGAATTCGTCTGCCGATATTTCACCGAGACCTTTAAAGCGGGTGATTTCGAATTTCCCGTTCTGCAATTCGCTTACGGCCTTGTCCTTTTCCTCGATGGAGTAGCAATAACGGTTTTCTTTTTTATTGCGTACGCGGAAAAGTGGAGTCTGCAATATGAATACATGGCCGCGGCGGATGAGTTCCGGGTAGTATTTCATTATAAAGGTAAGCACTAACATGCGTATATGCATGCCGTCATCATCCGCATCGGTGGCTATTATTATATTGTTGTAGCGCAGATTGTCAATGTCGTCTTCCACTCCGAGCGCACTGATCAGCAGATTGAGTTCTTCGTTTTCGACCACCCTCCTGCGGCTTTCCTTGTAAGAATTGATGGGCTTTCCGCGAAGGCTGAACACTGCCTGGTAATTGGCATTGCGGGCTTTTGTGATGGTTCCGCTTGCAGAGTCGCCCTCAGTAATGAATATGCTGCTGTTTTCGATATAGTCTTTTGTATTATCACTTGCCTTGTCGCCATAATGATAGCGGCAGTCGCGGAGTTTGCGGTTGTAGACCGCCGTCTTGCGATTGCGCTCGCGCGTCTTCTTCTGTATGCTGGAAATCTCCTCCCTCTCCTTCTGCGAAGCCTTTATCTTTTCTTCTATTATCGGCACAATATCCTTATGAATGTGCAGATAATTGTCGAGATTCTTGGATACGAAGTCGTTTACATAACTTCGGATGGTGGGTCCTATATCAAGTTTCGGCAAGCCCTTTTCGTTGTGAGTCTGCTTTTCCCACATATAATTGCTCCCGAGCTTGGTTTTGGTTTGGCCTTCGAAGTTCGGTTCCTGAATCAAGATGCTGATGGCTCCAACCACGCCTTGCCTGCAGTCGGAAGGTTCGTAGTTTTTCTTGAAGAAGTCTTTGAGGGTTTTGGCGATAGCTTCGCGGTAAGCGGCGAGATGGGTACCGCCGTCACGGGTGTTTTGGCCGTTCACGAAAGAAGATATGTTCTCGCCGTGTTCGTTATTGTGTGTAAGCACCACCTCTATGTCTTCGCCTGTCAGATGGATAGGGGGGTAGAGAGGTTCGTCGCTAAGGAGATTTTCGTTCACCAAGTCTAAAAGGCCGTTTTCGCTTTGGTAAGATTTGCCATTGTAGGTTAGGGTAAGGCCTTTTTTAAGATAGGAATAGTTTTTCACCATCTGCTCCACATACTCGCTTTGATATTCGTACTTGCCGAACATCATGGTGTCGGGAGTGAATTTTACAAGGGTGCCATCCTTCTCTTTGGCCGCCTGCTCCTTGCCTGAATCTTTCAGCTCGCCTCTTTCGAAGTGAGCCCAAGACTTTTCGCCATCGCGGAACGAAGAAACGTAAAAGCTTTCGGACAGGGCATTTACTGCCTTGGAACCTACTCCGTTAAGGCCTACGCTCTTTTTGAAAACTTTATCGTCGAATTTTCCGCCGGTGTTGAGTATGCTCACGGCCTTTATCACGCTGTCCAATGGAATACCGCGGCCGAAGTCCCTCACGCTTACCTCATTATCTTGTATGTCTACGATTATTTCCTTGCCGTGACCCATGGAGTATTCGTCCACCGAGTTGTCGATTATCTCTTTAAGCAGAACATATATTCCATCGCCCGGGTTGTTGCCATTGCCGAGCCGGCCTATATACATCCCGGGACGCAGGCGTACGTGTTCTACGCCTTCAAGGGTTCTTATTTTGTCGTCTGTATAGTTTGTAACGTTGGGCATAAGTTGCAAAAATACTAAATTATTCTTTTGTGACCACGCCCTTGAGGTGCAGAATAATCGGTTTTCTTATATCTGAAAGATAAACTATTACGGTTTTGTCGAAAGGATACGGGCCGTCCTCATTCTTGTAGTTTACGCTTATTGTTCCTTTCTCTCCGGTTTTCAGGCTTTCGCGAGTCCAACTAACCCCTGTGCATCCGCAGGACGGGATGGCGGAAAGTATGGTCAGCGGCTCTTCTCCTTTATTTGTGAGCGTGAATACGCAGTTTTGAACTCCGTCTTTTACGCTGAACTTACCGAAGTCGTGTATGGTTTTATCGAATTCCACTCTGCCTCCAATGAGCGTCTGGAGCGATATGAAAATTAACAAAAAATATTTCATGTTGCAAATGTATTACAAAAACCTTACCTTTGCTGAACATTTACAAAAAAGTTATAAAACTATGGCTTATAAAATTGACCCGGACCTTTGTATTGCATGCGGGAGTTGTGAAGGAGAATGCCCCAGTGGAGCTATTCAGGAAGGCGACAGCTATTCCATAAACCCCGACCTTTGCGTAGATTGCGGTGCATGTGAAAGCGTATGCCCCGTAGAAGCAATCTCCGCAGGTGATTAGCAATCAATGCTGGAAGACAAGAGACTAAAAATTTTTGCGGCGGTAGTGGAATTCGGCAATTTCACTGCCGCTGCCTCTTCTTTGGGTCTTACCCAACCCGCTGTAAGTCAAAACATAGCCGAACTTGAACGCTTGCTCGGAGTAAAACTCTTTGAGCGCACTCGCAGCGAGGCTGTTCTTACTGAGGATGGACGCCGCTTCGAGGGCTATGCGAGGCAGATTCTGCATTGGTATCGTGTAACAGAGGAGGCCTTTTCTCCTCTCGATTCAGGCAAAGAGCCCGTTGATCCTGTACGTATTCCGCTCGATGAGACAACAGATGCCGAAATATGGTCATCCTGCGGTGATCTTCATATAGAAATCAAGCATAAATAGAAATCAGCATTACCGTATTTAAGGTTTTGCCATGTTCTGTATATGGAAATCAATTTAAAATAGAAATGGCTAGGAAACAAGGCCCTTGGAAACATAATTTCTGGTATACCGTTCTGCGTTATTACGTAGATGCCTGCACCCGTTTCAGCTACAGGAGCTTGCGTGTAGAGGGCTTGGAAAATATTCCTTCAGAGGGGGCAGTGATAATTTCACCCAACCATAGCAATACCCTGATGGATGCGCTTGTGGTGCTGGGCTCTCGAAAAGGCCGCACGGTTTTCGGCGCAAGGGCTGATATATTTGAAAACCCTACGGTGGCCTCCATTTTGCGCTTTCTTCGCATTCTTCCTATGGTGCGCAGGCGCGACGGCATACGCAATGTGCTTCGTAATTACGAAACCATCGATCAAGTAGTGGATGTTCTCGACAATGGTGTCCCTTTTTGCATGTTTGCAGAAGGAAGACATCGCGCCATGCATTCCCTGCTGCCTATAAATAAAGGAATCTTCCGTATAGCAAAAATGGCTCACGAAGCTCTCGGTGACAAGAAGGATGTTTTTCTTGTGCCGACAGGATTGGATTACGGCGATTATTTTCTTTACCGGACTTGGTTCCGCCTGCGTTACGGCAAGGCAATAAATGTATCGGAATTCATAAGGCAGAATGAGGATTTAAGCGAGCCGGAATTATTTGCAGGCCTGAGAGAGCGCTTGGTCGGCGGAATATCGAGCAGGATAGTTTGTTTGCCTGATGACGAAAACTATTCTGCTGATTGGGAGGCTTTTCAGCAGCGCTTTGCCGCCCTTAACGGCAACACTTACCGTGATGCAGGTCTTCCGCGCAAACGCTCTACCCGTTTGGCGCTCGCAGTGCTTACGTCTCTGCCTTTTGCGGTTTCCGCCGTACTCACCGCACCGATGTGGGGTGTTGCGGAATGGCTTTGCCATAAAAAGATAAAAGACCGGGCTTTTCACAATACCGCCCGCTTTGCCATGAAACTGCTCGGCAACATTCTTATAGGCATTCCCTTGGCTGTGGTATTCTTTGTAAACCTGCCTTGGTGCCTCGCCCTTGCAGCACTTCTTTACTTTTTCGCAA
>Ga0255341_1003551_pt1 | contig 17360 bp, 14 predicted proteins | sample wastewater_treat_8_FD_192418 | JGI IMG/M metagenome (GOLD analysis project Ga0255341, IMG submission 192418) | Wastewater microbial communities from Lulu Island WWTP, Vancouver, Canada - plant12 | ecosystem: Engineered > WWTP > Wastewater > Unclassified | place: Canada: Vancouver, British...
TCCAATTATTTCTATTATATCACATTACGATAAATTACGAAAGATATTTTTGTAAAATTTGACAAAAAAATAAAGCCTTTTCAATGGCTCTAGCAATTTTTTTACTGTTCAACTGTCAAATACCCGACAATAAAAGTACTATTCACTTAAATCTATTATGTTAATTCGAAAATTATTCATAATATATGCGACCATTTATTATACTTGGGTTTTGTAGGCAGGATTTGTATGATATAATTTATAGTAGAAAATGTTGAAAATACTAAGTTATTTCAAATGTATTCTTTATTAGGGGGGATTAATAACATGAGGAAGATTTTAAGTTATTTGCTTACAGTATCCATATTGACAAGCTTTTTTATTTCGTCAGTTTCGTCTTCTGCGGCTAGCAGCTTTGATTATGCTACTGCATTTAAGTATTCCATTTTATTCTTTGATGCTAATAAGTGCGGTAAGGATGTGGCGGTTGACAATTATTTCAGTGAATGGAGAGGTGCCTGTCATATAGAGGACGGTAAGGATGTAGGCGTTGATCTGACAGGAGGCTTTCATGATGCAGGTGACCATGTTAAGTTTGGTTTGCCTCAAGGTTATTCAGCAGCCATCCTGGGTTGGTCTCTTTATGAATACAAGGATGCATTTGACTCTACCGGAGATACCCAAAAAATGCTTTCTATACTGAAATATTTTACTGATTATTTTCTAAAAAGCCATCCTGATGCTGATACTTTTTATTATCAGTGCGGAGAAGGGGAAGAGGATCATAAGTACTGGGATGCCCCTGAAAAGCAAACATATGACAGACCTACATATTATGTTGCAGATGCTGGCAACGCGGCCTCTGATGTGCTGGGGATGACATCAGCAGCACTTACAATTATGTACTTAAACTATAAAGGCATTGATTCCCAATATGCAGATAAATGCCTTAAAGCAGCAAAAGAGCTTTATGAGATGGGAACATCCAATCCTGGATATGGAGGCGGACAGTCATTCTACATGTCAAGCAGTTACTATGATGATCTGGCATTCGCCGCAGTATGGCTTTATCAGGTTACCGGGGATGAAAAGTACCTTGAGGATTCGGAAAAATTTATTAAAAACAGAAATAAAAAGCAGGAAGACCCCCTCCAGCATAAGTGGACAATATGCTGGGATGATATGTATCTTGCGGTATTTGTAAAACTATCCGAGCTCACTGGAAACCAAACATACAAGGATGCAGTGCAATACAATTTAAATTACTGGAAGAACGATATCAAAACATCGCCAGGAGGGATGAAATATCTGGATAACTGGGGTGCGTTGAGGTATTCATCAGCTGCATCATTTTTGGCGATGCTTTATTATAAGCAGTCCAAGGATGAATCACTAAAGGTGCTTGCCAAATCGCAGATTGACTATATACTTGGAGACAATCCGGCGAAAATGTCCTATGTTATTGGCTTTGGTTCTAAATACCCCACTCATCCTCATCATAGAGCTGCCAACGGTTATACATATGCAGGCGGTGAAAACTCAAATCCGGCAAAGCATTTGCTCACAGGTGCTTTAGTTGGAGGACCCGATATGACGGATAAATATATTGATGATGTTAACCAATTCCAATATACAGAAGTAGCTTTAGATTATAATGCAGGATTTGTAGGTGCAATGGCAGCCATTACCCAATACTATGGAGAAATTATTCTTCCAACTCCGACACCAAAAACTACTCCGGCAAGTGGTTACAAAATATCCGGTTACATAGCTCCTGATATTTCAAATGGTGAAACAAACGGTTTTTCAGTAAAGGTTAAAAATTCTCAGCAGCACCATTCTCAGACAAATGATAAAGGTTATTTTGAAATACTAGGCTTACCGAACGGCTTAAATAATTATACATTAGAAATAACTAAGGCCGGGTATTTGACCAGAGAAGTCAGTGTTTTAACCGAAAACAGCGATACATTTGTTTCTGCTCTGGGATCGCCTATTCTTATGTGGGCTGGGGACATACCTGTTAATGATGTTCAAGATGGTGCAATTAATATGAAAGATGTTATTGAAATAAGCAAGTGCTTTAATGCTACCAAAACAGATGCCGGTTATAATAAGTTCTGTGATTTGAATATGGACGGCAGCATTAATATGTCGGATATTGTTATTATCGCGAAGCATTTCGGCAAAACTACAGCAGATTATAATTAATATGCTTATTCATAATTAGTATGTTTCTTCTTATATTAAATGCTGCTTCTCGTTTTTCAAGGAAGCAGCATTTATAATTTAGTAATGTAGGGAAACTATAGTTATTGAATTTTACTTTTGACTGATATATCTTTCTGCCATTATCCCTGCTATGGTTCCATCACCTACTGCTGTGGATATCTGGCGGATTTCCTTGTCTCTTATATCTCCGGCGGCAAATACTCCCGGTATATTGGTAGCCATGTTGTTGTCAGTCATAATGTAACCGTATTCCGATATGTTCAGTACATCTTTAAATAATGAGGTATTGGGCACCATACCTATATATACAAATATTCCGTCGGTATCCATCTCTTTGCTTTCTCCGGTTTTATTGTTATACAGGATTACCTTTTGAACAAAATTTTGACCTAAGACTTCCTTGGCTTCAGTGTTCCACAGTACATTTATCTGAGGATTTTTCAACAGCTCATCAACTGACGAGCGTGATGCTTTAAACTCGGTTGCTCTGTTTACTACTGTAATACTTTTGGCATATCTTGTTAGGAACAGAGACTCTTCAACTGCTGAAGTACCCCCGCCAACTACTATTACATTTGTATCTGTATAGAGTGCACCGTCACATGTGGCACAATAATGAATTCCCCGGCCTCTAAACTCTCGCTCGCTTTCGACAGGGAGTTTTCTAGGCTCCGCACCTGTTGCAATTATTACAGACTTGGCATAATAATCATTTGCTTCTGTTTGTACATGCTTTTCGTTGCCTTTGAAGTTTATACTTTTTATGCTCTGCATATCATCTATTTGAGAACCGAAGTCCATGGCTTGCTTTTTCATGTTATCCATAAGGTCAATACCTCGTATTACACCATTTGTTCCCGGATAATTGGCTATATGGTAGGTTGAAGCCACTTGACCGCCGGGAAGGCTTGAGTCTATTATTATAGTGTGAAGCTTACTTCTGGCAGCATAAATAGCTGCAGTAAGACCTGCAGGTCCTGCACCTATAATCAGTACATCACAATGTACTATGGTGTGCTCTTTGGAATCGCATTTTTTTTCAAGTATGTTTTCTAAAGACTCTTTGAATTCGGGAAAGCTGATATAACCGTTAAGCCTTGAACACACTTCCTTTCCTTCTTTGAAAAATATTACGGTGGGGCTTGATTTTATGGAATATTTCTCTGCAAGCTGCCTGTTGTGAGGCCTAAATACCTTAACAAACTTTAATTGTTCAGATAATGTTGCCGTAGATCTTTCATATATCTGGGAGAACTTTGTGCATGGAAGACAGTCGTCCGAATAAAAATAAGCTACAACAGGAATTTGGCTATTAGATATAACTTCTTCAAAATTCGTGGAATCGCAAACTGTGTAAAATTCTGACACTTTTCAAAACCTCCATTCTTAATAAATTGTCCCGTGGGCTAAAAATTTAATTCTATATGGGGTAATATAATTGCATATATATAACATACCACAATATGGCCTGTCTTAATAATGATTTGTCGGAAAATATTCTTGATCTTATAAATAAAAACATGTTGATATTGCACAAAATAAAACATATAATTTAGGAAAAATAAATGTTTTTAATATACCCGTAGGGGGTATTAATATAATAACAGGATAAAAGGAGGAATTTAATATGAATATTACTGTTTATTCAACCCCAACATGCCCATGGTGTACCAGAGTGAAGGATTACTTGAAATATAAGGAAGTTTCGTTTAAAGAGGTTGACGTGTCAAAGGATCGTGAGTCAGCAATGGAAATGATTAATAAATCCGGACAAAGAGGTGTACCTGTACTTGATATTGATGGCAATATAATTGTAGGCTTTGATCAGGCCGCTATTGATAACCTTCTGAAATAATTATAGTTGATTAAAATAATTATTGTTAATTATACACAAAGAAGTGATTTACTGCTATGAAACAGTAAATCACTTCTTTGTCATGTTTTTGAAATGTTTTCTTTTCCCTGGTTCAACTATCTTACCTTCATATAATGCCTTTTCAGATATATTTATCTTTAAAGCATTCCTATAGATTTTAATTGTAGAGAGTTCCTTCGGAGATACAATAGATACAGCCATGCCTTTATTCCCTGCCCGTCCTGTTCTGCCGACCCTGTGTACATAAGCTTTTGGATCCTCAGGAGCATTGAGGCTAAAAACATGGGTAATACCACTAATATCCAATCCTCTTGCTGCAATATCGGATGCCAGTAATATTTGCACTTTTCCCGATTTAAAGTCGTCCAATGCTTTTTTTCTATCCAACTTGATGTTTGCACCATGTATGGCATGTACGTTAAATTTATGGTGTATAAGCTTTGATAATATAATTTCAACATCATCGCTTTTACCTGCAAAAACAATTGCACGTTCAGGGTTTATTGTTCTTAAGAGCTTTCTCAGTACATCAAACTTCTTTCTCTCCTCAGCCACAAAATATATATGCTCAATGGCTTCAGGTACAGCCGTGGATTCTTTTACTTCTATATATAAAGGATCCTTCATTATCTCTTTTGCTTTTATTAATGTTTGTGGAGATATTGTTGCAGAAAACATCATAATCTGTCTTTCTCTTAAAGTGGTTTTAATTACAGCCTTAACATCTTCATAAGTGCTTTCTAACATTAGTCGATCTGCTTCATCTATTATTATGGACTTTACTGTATGTGCAGTAATTTTCCTTTTCTTTATTAGCTCAAGTATACGTCCTGTAGAACCCACAATAATCTGGGGTTTTTCTTTAAGTTTTGTTATTTGCCTGTCAATGTTGACATTCCCTATGATCAGTGCAGACCTGGCCTTAATTGCTGAATTTTGAGATAAAAACTCTATCTGCTTATGAACCTGGGCTGCCAGTTCGTGGGTAGGGACGAGAACAATTGTATGAAGGTCGTTGCTCTCTTTCAGCTTCTCAAATATGGGTATCAGATAAGCTAATGTCTTTCCTGTGCCGGTCTGGGACCTCACAATCAAATCCTTGTTTTTAAGGACCTCAGGAATAACCTTTCTTTGAACATCTGTGGGAACGGTTATGTTTTGCTTTTTTAGTGCTGTTAATATGGTCTCTTCCATATTCAAGCTTTTTAGTAATTCAATCACGTAAATCTCCTTCTATATTAAGGGGTGGTAAATAATTACTTACCCTTTTATATTTTCTTATTGTTATTAATTTTTTCCACCAACTCATTAAGATATGCCCAACGCTCTATTTTCTCTTCAAGCTGCTTTTCTAATGCTTCCTTTTCTGAGAGAAGGTTAGGAAGTAGTTGGAAGTTACTGGATTCTTCATCTATCTTTACAGCTATAATTTTTATAGCTTCTTCTAGATTGGCGATCTCATTATCAATGTTTTCAAACTCCTTTTGCTCTTTAAAAGTCAGCTTGACAGGCTTATCTTTTACAGTCTTAGCGGAACTCTTCTCTTTGATTTTTTCAGATTTCGGAGTACTGTTCCTGGTCTGGGTCTCGGACTCCTTTCTACAGTGATGATAATCGGAATAATTGCCAGAGTATTGTTTAATCAAACCATTACCCTCAAAAGCAAAAATACTGCTCACTATACGGTCAAGAAAGTATCTGTCGTGGGATACAGTAATGACTGCTCCCGGAAATTCGTCAAGATAGCTTTCTAAAATTGTAAGAGTCTGAATATCCAAGTCATTTGTAGGCTCATCCAATATAAGAACATTTGGCTCTGCCATAAGGATATTAAGCAAATACAGCCTCCTTTTTTCCCCTCCTGAAAGCTTTGATATGGGAGTCCATTGCATACTCGGAGGAAATAGAAATGTTTCAAGCATTTGAGATGCAGAAATTTTTCCTTCTTTTGTTGTTATATACTCAGCTGTTTGCCTGATATATTCTATAACTCTGAGGCTATGATCCATTTCTTCATTTTCCTGAGAGAAAAAACCTATCTTAACTGTTTCTCCATATTCAATATTGCCGCTGTCTGGCTTTAGCCTGTTGGCAATTATTTTTACAAGTGTTGTTTTACCCATTCCATTAGGGCCTATTATACCGATCCTGTCATCTCGTTTCAAAATATAACTGAAGTTACTGATAAGATTAACACCGGAATAACTTTTGAATATATTTTCTAGTTCGATTACCTTTCTTCCCAGTCGGGAAGAACCAACCATTATTTCAATATTTTCGGAAGATACTATCTCTTGCTGTTCCTGCAACTTTTCAAATCTTTCTATCCGGGCTTTTTGCTTGGTTGAACGTGCTTTGGCACCTCTTCTTATCCATTCCAATTCCTTGCGAAGAAGATTCTGACGCTTTCTCTCCGATGACTTAAGAAGTTCCTCCCTTTCAGATTTAAGCTCTAAGAATTTACTGTAATTGGCTTCATAACTATAAAGACTACCGTTGTCAAGCTCTATAATCCTGTTCGCCACTCTATCAAGAAAATATCTGTCATGGGTTATCATTAGCAGAGCACCTTTTCGATTGTTAAGGAAATTTTCAAGCCAATCAACAGTATCGTTATCCAGGTGGTTTGTTGGCTCGTCAAGGATGATGAGCTCACAAGGGTTGATAAGGACCTTTGCAAGGGCTACTCTCTTTCTTTGACCTCCTGACAACGTGCCTGTATCAGCCTCAAAATCGTTTATACCAAGTTTGGTGAGTATTGTCTTAGCTTCACTCTCAATATCCCATGCACCTAATGAGTCCATATTCTGAGTAAGTGCTAGAAGTTTTTTTTCCAGTTGGGCATCGGGATTTTCATTAAATTTATGAAGGGTATGCTCATATTCACGAAGAAGCTTCATAACAGGTGTATCACCTTCAAAAACCTGATTTAAAACAGTTATACCACTTATAAGTGCCGGGTTTTGCGATAGGTATCCTATACGTATAGTGTTTCCTTTTATAATCCTGCCTGTATCGGCAGTTTCAACACCTGCAATAACTTTTAAAAGAGTTGACTTGCCAACTCCATTTATGCCGATAAGACCTATCTTCTCGCCATCGTTTATACCCAATGATATATCATTAAACAAAATCTTCTCGCTATAGCTTTTTGAAATTCCTTCTGCTGACAGTATATTCATGAAATCGTCCCTTTTCTAAAACTTTATATAATTATAACAGACTTCGTCAAGTTATAGCTATATAAAATGTATTAATGTAAGTATAATTTGTTCCGATATATATTTTGGAGTGTAGGGTTTAATGGCATATCGAAATATTCATTGTTCTAAATATGGTAATAGAGTGCATACTTCAAACATACCTGTTCCAAATTACATAAATAAGGGAGTTCAATAATGCCAAATAATAATCATTATGATTTAAGAGGTTTTGAATCTCATGAAAAAAACAACAAAATAACTTCACTAATATTCGGAGCATTTACTATTTTTGGAGTTATATTATTTTTCATTTTAAGAATAATTGATCTAGGATATATGCCAGGCCATATAGTTATTTTGTCCGGCATTATGGTATTATTGGCAATACTGCCGTACTTTTTAAGCAAAATTAGAGGCAGACAATCTTTTGTTACATATATAAATGCCTTTATTTTTTCATCAACATATGCAATTTTAATTTTGGCTGAAAGAGAAGCTTCCGATTTAACGATATGGAGTTCTGTATTTGTTCTTGTAATACTGTCTTTACTGTATTCCAATCGTATCGTTTTGACAATAGTATCTATTACTTCTTTGAGTTTATTTTTATTCATTGCTTTTCAAGAGCCTGAGAAAACAGTAAAGCTAGATATTATGGATCATATAGGAAGAATAGGTATACTATGCCTGGTAATTACAATCGCTTATTATGTTAATTATTTACTAAGGCAAAGATCATTTGATATTGATAAGAAGCTTAAAGAGATGTCACTTCAAAGGGATGAAATTGAAGCACTTTATCAGGAAATATCAGCTACAGAGGAGGAACTAAGGGATAAATACGATGAACTGGTAAATTATCAGGAAAGTCTTAGACAAAGTGAAGATAGATATAAAAAAATATTTGAAGCAAGTAATGAGGCTCTTTTTGAATGGGATTTGAGAAGCAACAAAAAGTTTTTATCGGAAAATTGGTTCTCGATTTTTAATTTTAATTCTCAAGAGGAGTTTCTTATTGAGGATTGGTTTTCTAATATACATCCAGAGGATTTATCTTTAGTCTTTAAAAATATTGAAAGATTGAAGAAAGGCGAAATAAATATTTATGAAACAGAATTCCGGTATAAAAACACTCAAAGAGAATATAACTGGTTTAGTGCCAAGTTTGTTGGTATAAGGAACAGTATAGGGTATACAACCAACTTATTGGGAGCGTTTATAAACATTCATGAAAAAAAGACTCAACAGGATGAACTGGTTTTTATTGCTTCACATGATGTATTAACAGGACTTCCAAATAAAATATGGTTTATTGATTACTTTTCGAATCTCTTGAAGGAAAACAAATCAGGATTTCTAATACTTATGGATATAGATAATTTTAAATATATTAATGATGTATTTGGCCATCCGGTTGGGGATATAGTGCTAAGATTGCTGTCAGATAATATAAAAAAACAGGGTAGTGATTTTATTATTGCAAAGTTTGGGGGAGATGAATTCATTTGCTGTATATCAGGTGAAGAAAGAAGCTTTAAGAAAGAATATGACAGAATTTTGGGAATAATAAACACCCCTATTAAATACAAAGATCAGGAGTTTATATTGGGTATAAGCTCAGGTGTTGTTGAATTCAATGGCAGTGTTGAGGAAGAGAAGGATGTTCATGACTATATTAAAAAGGCTGAAATAGCAATGTATAAAGCTAAAGAGCTTGGTAAAAACAACTGGGTTATATTCGATGAAAAAATGAATGAGCAGGTTATAAGGACTTCCAAATTGGAAAATGGTTTGAAAAATGCTCTGCATTCCCATGAATTTATGGTATATTATCAGCCGCAGTATCAGATAAAAGGCAAAAAACTTTTTGGTTATGAAGCCCTGATTCGCTGGTTTAATCCGGAATTTGGATTTGTAACCCCTGATTCGTTTATAGGATTGGCTGAAACAACAGGTATTATTAATGATATAGGGTATTTTGTCATTAATGAGGCGTGTAAGTTCATTCTGGAATTGGATGAAAGAGGTTGGAATGATATAACCATATCCGTCAATGTTTCGCCTATTCAACTGTCAAATCAAATGTTTGAGGATAAAGTCATCAGTATCATAGAGTATTATGATGTAAAACCTGAGAGGCTATGTTTTGAGGTTACCGAGACAGCAGTAATGCAGTCATTTAGGGACAATGTGGACAAATTGACACGACTTAGGGAAAAAGGTTTTAAGATATCATTGGATGACTTTGGTACAGGTTATTCATCCTTGAGTTATCTAAAATCCATTCCGGTAAGTGAGGTTAAGATTGACAGATCGTTTATAAATGGTATTTGTAAGAAGAATGAGATGAATGTTAAGCTTGTAAAAGCTATAATTGAAATTTCCCATGATTTTGGGTTCAAGGTTGTTGCAGAGGGAGTAGAGGAAAATTTACAGCTTGCTATGCTGGCCGATATGAACTGTGATATGGTTCAGGGGTATCTTTTTAGTAAGCCTGTACCATCGGATGAGGCACTTAGGATATCGGACAATTGTATGCAGGGTGTATAATATATGCAGTGTATAATATAAAAAGCCAGTGTTCCCGATATGTGTATATTGCATGATCAGGCAGCTGGCTCTTTACTTTCTATAAAATAGCATAAACTTACTCAATGTCGGGTATTTCAGCGATAGGACTAATATCGATATCGTAGTTTATTTCATTGAAACCAAATCCAAAAAGCTTGAAGAAATCACTGCGATATCCTTCAAGGTCTGAAAGGGAATATACATTTTCTGTAGTAATTTTTTCCCATGCAGGTATAACACCTTCCTGAACATCATCCCTCATTTCCCAATCATCGATACGAATTCTGCCTTCACTGTCAAGTTCCAATGAATCGGAATAAAGACGCTCTGCAAAAAGGCGGTATGCCTGTTCTATGCATCCTTCATGAAGTCCTTTTTCCTTCATTATCTTATAAAGAATTGATATATAAAGAGGAACAACAGGTATAGCCGAACTAGCCTGGGTAACTAAGGCCTTATTTACCGAAATATAGGCTTTACCGTCAATCCCTTTAAGACTATTGGTTATAACTTTGGAGGAATTGTCAAGATGTTCCTTTGCTTTGCCTATTGTACCGTTAGTATAGATTGCATGTGTTAATTTAGGGCCGATATATGAAAAAGCAACTGTTTTAAATCCGTTTTCAAGTACTCCTGCATCTTTGAGTTCTTGAATCCACATTTCCCAATCTTCTCCGCCCATAACTGCTACAGTGTCTGTTATTTCGTCTTCACTGGCAGGTTGGATTGTAACTTCCGATACAACGCCATTTTGGAAATCTATAGTTCTATTGGTAAACGGATCACCTATGGGTTTTATAACGGAATTATGGGTAACCCCTGTTTTGGGATTTGTTCGTCTTGGAGAAGCCAGACTGTATACAACCAAATCAATTTTCCCAAGATCTCTTTTTATTATATCAATAGTTTTTTGTTTTATTTCATTGGAAAAGGCATCTCCGTTTATATTTTTGGAATAAAGCCCGGCTTCTTTGGCTCTTTTGTCAAAAGCAGCCGTGTTGTACCAGCCTGCTGATGCTGTTTTAGTTTCAGAAGCAGGCTTTTCAAAGAATACACCAATTGTTGCCGCACCTGTTCCGAAAGCTGCTGCAATTCTTGAAGCCAGACCATAGCCTGTGGAGGCACCTATTACCAACACTTTTTTAGGGCCATTAATAGAACTCTTGCTTTTTATATAATCAATCTGCTCCTGAACGTGAAGTGCACAGCCTTCAGGGTGTGCAGTAGTGCAAATAAAGCCCCTGGTTTTTGGTTTTATAATCATTTTATGCTCCTTTCTTATAAATGAACTTTTCTTAGTAATTATATGGTGATTCTGAAAATTTTACAATGCCCTTATTCCTGTTCTATTAAATTCAACATCTTAACTGTCGCTTTAATGGAAGATGCTGTTTGGTCGGAATCCAGTCCCCTTGTTTTGAATTCTTTATCTTTAAACCATGTTATGGCAGTTTCAACCAATGCGTTGGTTTTTCCTCCAGGCGGAATTGTAACTATATAATCCACCAGTGTTGGAAGAGTTTTTCCAAGGCGAGTATAAATCTTACTAAGAGCCTTCATGAAGGCATCATACTGTCCGTCACCGGTAGCAGTCTCTTCGTACATCACACTATCAATCTCAATTTTAAGGGTAGCAACAGGACTTAAGTTTTGTGCATGGCATATATAATAATTTATCAACTTTACTTTTTCAGTGAGATAATCGGTCTTTAGTACATCGGACACTATAAATGGCAAATCTTCAGTGGTTATACTTTCTTTTTTATCTCCAAGTTCAACAATCCTTTGTGTTACACGTGCTATTGCATCATTTTCAAGGAAAATACCCAGCTCCTCCAGATTTTTTAGAATACTTGCCTTACCGGAGGTCTTGCCAAGGGCGTATTTTCTCAAACGACCGAATCTTTCAGGCACCAGTTTGTTGAAATAGAGGTTTCCTTTTTTGTCACCATCTGCATGTACTCCGCATGTTTGAGTAAATACATTTTCACCTATAATAGGCTTATTAACAGGAATTCTTATGCCTGAGAATGCTTCTATCAATTTGCTTATGGAATTTAGGTTTGATTCATCAACACCGGTTTCAAAATCGTTCAAATGGTCGTGTATTACTCCAATTATACTTGATAATGGGGTATTTCCGGCTCTTTCCCCAAGCCCGTTTACAGCAGTATGAATACCTGAAAAGCCTGCTTTTATTGCCATAAATGAATTGGCAACTGCCATGTCGTAATCATTATGTCCATGGAAATCAAATTTCATTTCGGGGTATCTATCTATCATTTTGCTACAGTACTCGTAGGTTTGACTGGGATTTAATATACCCAGTGTATCCGGCAGCATAAACCTCATTACCGGCAGTTCCTTCAGATTATCTACCAGAAAGAAAACATAGTCGGGTGAATTTATTATTCCGTTTGACCAATCTTCCAGATATACATTTACTGCTATATTTTTTTCGGTAGCATAGTTAATGACAAACTTGATATTCTCAAGATGCTCTTCAGGCGTTTTACGAAGCTGGTTTGTTACATGATTTAAAGAGCCCTTGCATAATAGGTTCATAACCCTTGCACCCGATGACACTATCCAGTCAACGGATCTGGTCCCATCGGCGAATCCAAGCACTTCTACCTTATGAAGACAGCCACGTTTCTGACACATTGAAGATATGGCTTGTACGGAAGCCAATTCTCCCTTTGATACGTTAGCTGAAGCTACTTCTATCCTGTCCACTTTCACATCTTCCAACAATGCTTTTGCTATGGTCAGCTTTTCATGTTGGGTGTAAGCAAGGCCAGGGGTTTGTTCCCCATCCCTCAAGGTTGTGTCCATAATTTCAATTCTCATATAATTTATACCTCCATTCAAATTAAAATTTAAGAAACTATTATTCATAAGTAATGTCCAATACATAAACAAAGGCTTTCGTCCCTATAACAGGACGAAAGCCTAGAATTTCGTTAACCACCTGATACAACATACAAACATATGCGTTCCTATTAACGGTGGAAAACCGTCAGCACCTACTGATGTTCGGCCTGAAGCTCAAGGAGGATATTCAATACTTACATACTAAGACCGGGCTTCCACCATTCCCAGTTCGCTGTGCTTTATCTGAAAGTATCTACTGTTCCTATCATTGCATTAACATCATAAAAACCATAATAGTTTAGCTAATATGGCATTTATAACTATATTATTTGTTAATATAAAAAGTTATACTAATAAATATTCTACTACAACACTGGGTATTTAGTCAACGAATTTTAGGAATTTTTGTACTGCATTCATGAGATCACCCATTACTTTATCTTTATCGTCAGAGTTTACGACGTTTTTCATACATTCATTTGAGTATACCTCAAGAACCATTCCACCCACTTTGTTTATAGCAGACCTTACAGCGGCTATTTGCGTCAGTATATCCACGCAATTTTTATCTTCATCAATCATTCTTTGTATGCCTTTAATCTGGCCTTCAATTTTATTTAAACGTTTTCTTACATCTTGTTTGTATTCTAAACAGCTCTTGTTTTCGCTCATAAAAACCTCCTATACCCTTATGGGGTACAGGAGTATTATATATTATTTATTCTAATGATACAAGGTTTTAAACATTTTTATTACGTATGACTATTACTGCTGCAGATTCTGGGATTGATTTTGCTGCCCCTGTTGACTTTGCTGCCCTTGTTGTCCTTGCTGTCCCTGTTGACCCTGCTGCCCTTGTTTATTCATTCCCGACAATATCTGAGGAATCTTGTCCACAAGTTGTGAAGTGGTATTGGCAGTGCTAACAGGTATAACAGAAACATTTTCCTTATCTATAAGCAGAACAGCATCTGTGCTAAGTCTTGCACCGAGACCTAGAGCACCTCCTGTCATATTGGATGACAACCCGCTTTGCTGGTTAGTTGTATTGCCTGCCTGATTTTTCCCTGCTGTATTACCTGTACCGTAACCTAATGTTACAGATATTACAGGTATAAATGTTTTATCCCCATAGTTGACAGGTTTACCTATTAGTCCTTCGTTTTGAGTAAAGTTCTCCAGATTTGAGAAAAGCGTATCTACGTTTTGGGTTAATGATGAACTGATATCCATATAATTTCCTCCTGTAATTGTAAATTTATTATATGTTTAGATATTTCAGATGAATAAAGAATGCGTTGGTTATTACAAAATATTACTATTTACCATAATTATTATGAGTCATGTTTATTTAGTCATATTTATATAGTCATTTTTGTGGCAATACCATTAAGAGCGTAAAATATTTAAAAGTGCTGTACCTACATTTATTCTTGCAGAGGCATCTACATAAATGTAGTCCCTAAATGCTGTAAAATCCGGACAGTGTCTTACTACCGCAATATCAGTCAAGCTTGATATAGCTCCGAAAAATCCTGTAGTTATACCTGTAGAAAACGGATCTCTAAAGCCATAATAAGCATTGATAACAAATTCTTGCGGATTGACTTGCTTTATCAGCTGAGTGTTAAGACTCTCTTTTTTACTTTTTAGCGTTTTAGAAAGTAATTTCTTATTTAGTACTATTATTGTCAAAACCGGTCTGGTATTAACAATCTCCAATACGGCTTTAAATAAGGGCGGAAGCCAAAACAATGTCATATACATATTGGACTTGTCTGTATCAAAAATAAACCTTGCTCTTAATGATATGGTGAATAGCAAAAATATAAAAAGAGCTAATATGCCTAAAATAATGACTGTGATAATCATGGCTGCACACTCCAATTCAAGCATCTGATTTTGTCATATTGCAATGAAAAGTTGAAATCTTTACATTTATCTATGATGTATCTATTATTTGTATTGTTTAATGGTTTTATTATTGAAAAAATTGTAACTATATTAAATACGATTAATCTTTTACATTTATCTATCGCAAAATTCCGGTAAAGCGTTCGTTATTTTGCTCTGCTAAATGTAAGATTAATAACGTATTTAATATATATATTTACAATAATCATTTAAAAGTCACAATGATGTTAGTTTTCTTAAAAATGTTGGAATATTTAATTAAAGTAAAATATAAAATGAGATGTATCGGGAGGATTTTATATGATAGAAGCTGGAAGTAAAGCAGTAGAGTTTACAATTAAGGATGAGCACGGAAATGATGTAAGTTTGGCAGATTTTAAAGGTAAAATGGTTGTATTATATTTTTATCCTAGAGATAACACACCAGGGTGTACAAAACAGGCATGCAGTTTCAGAGATGTATATGATGATATTTTGGAAACAGGTGCTGTTGTTATAGGTATTAGTCCGGACAAGCCTGCATCTCATAAAAAGTTTAAGGAAAAACATAATTTGCCGTTTTATCTTTTGTGCGATGAAGATCACAAAGTGGCAGAAAGCTTTGGTGCCTGGGGAGAAAAGAAGATGTATGGAAAGACATATATGGGAATAATAAGATCAACATTTATTATTGATGAGGATATGACCGTTGTTAAGGTTTATCCCAAGGTAACACCTGAAGGTCATGGAGAAGAAATATTAAAATTTTTAAGAGATAAAGGCCGACAGGATTAGCATGGATATCTATAAATAGAGAGGTTATAAAGTGTACAAAAGGCTGTTGCAGAAGTTATTTTGCAGCAGCTTTTTTGTGCGGTTTGTACAGTTGAAAGGTGTTATAATTAATGATAAAATATTGCATTATTTGTATAATTTAAGAAGATATGATTTAATAAGTTGGATGATTTAATATTATTTGAAAAGAAGGGATGGTTGTATTTTATGAAAAAAAGTTAATTATAGTTTCTCTGTTTATCTTTACTTTGTGTATGTTCGGGTTAAATGTGAGTGCCGTTGATAATGTACCACAGCTTCAAATAACAGATATAAAGGTAGAAAACATAGGATATAGGAGTGCAGAAATAAGCTGGAAGACAACAGATGAAGCGGAATCGATAATAGAAATACGCGAAGGCCCAAATCATGAGATTGTTTATTACGAAGAAACTAGAAGGGGAAAGGAACATAAAATAAGGGCAAGCAATCTATCGCCAAATAAAGAATACACATACCAGATATATACAGAAATTCCTGAAATGTCACTAAAAGTAACAAGTGAAGTGTATTCATTTAAGACAAAGAGTGATGGCACAGAGATAGAAGATTTGTATAAAATTGGAGAACATAGGATATAGGAGTGTAGAAATAAGCTGGGAAACGACGGATATAGCAGATTCTTATATTTACTATGGAAGAAGTGTGGACGAAGTATATATGGGATTTAATAGAATTGAGATAAAAAACGGCAAAGAAAATAAAGTGGAAATAAAAGACTTGGAGCCAGGTGTAAAATATTATTACAGGATAACAACGAGCAAAAAAGAATTGGATCTATATGTAGAAAGTGGAGTATACTCTTTTACAACACTAGCAGAACAAACTGGGCATAAGGTATCCGGTTATGTTGCACCTGAGTTTATAACAGGCTCAGCAAATCCTTCATCTTTGAAATCAGGATTTAAGGTGGAGGTACAAGGCACGGAATTAAGTGCAATTACTGATGAAAATGGTTACTTTGAAATAATTAATGTTCCATCACAATCACAATATGATTTGAAAATAAGTAAGTCGAGTTATTTAACAAGAGAGATAAAAAATGTAGCGGTACAAAATGATGTGCAAATCAGCAAATTAGAAGAACCTATTTATATGTGGGCAGGAGATATAGCCATAGACGGCATGCAGGATAATGTAATCAATATAGTAGATATTATTGAGATGGCAAAGGTATTTAATAGTGTGTCTGGAGATGCTGATTACAAGATAGATTGTGACTTTAATAGAGATGGTGCAATCAACATGTTAGATGTTATTATTGCAGCAAAACATTTTAATTGCAGTTCAAGTGATTACTAAAGTCTGAATGTCAATAAAAGCACAAATACGGGAGTCATCCAAGATCGATTCCATGATCTAATGGACCGGAAAATGTAATGAAAGAGTATCAAGTTTGTTATGATTACAACAGAGTGATTAAAATTGCTCTGTTGTTTTTTATATAAGTTGTGACTAATTACAGTTTATATTAGCATATTAATCCAAATAAACCCTTGAATTGAATACAAGCATAATATATAATAATTTTGAATTTGTATATAAAGAAATATAAAGATAAAGAACAAATATATTACAGTTAATTGATAATTGGTTTGTTTTCACATAGGTATGTTTTGGCAACGGCTCATCTTAATGATTCCATTAGAAAAGAAATATATGAGTTGGCTTGTAATGTCTCAATTTAGTTATTAAGCTGTTCAGTATTTATTCACAATATCTTTTATCAAGACTGTATTTAAATAGATAAAATATTTTAAATTTTAATGATTAATTATTGATTCCACTGCATAAACTCTTTTTTTACAATAGATGTACCTTGACAACTTCACGCAATAACCATTATTAGGAAAATATCAAGGGTGTTTTGCTAATATTTACTAATTTGGGGTCAGAAA
>Ga0255341_1003571_pt1 | contig 17300 bp, 17 predicted proteins | sample wastewater_treat_8_FD_192418 | JGI IMG/M metagenome (GOLD analysis project Ga0255341, IMG submission 192418) | Wastewater microbial communities from Lulu Island WWTP, Vancouver, Canada - plant12 | ecosystem: Engineered > WWTP > Wastewater > Unclassified | place: Canada: Vancouver, British...
TGTCGGCGCGGCTCGAGACTCGGCGTGGCATCCCGCATGACAGGAGGGTAACCGGGCGGCTGACCGACCGCCACCGCGGCCCGCGCCCCGGCAGCAGCAGGCCGACGGCACGGGGGCTCCTGCCCGTGCTCCATCGGACGCGCTCACCGGCGGAGGCGTCCGGATCGTCTCCGGACGGCATGACCGGCTCTGTGGCGCGGCTCTCGCGAGAGGGGTCGTCAGATAGACTCCACTGGGATCCGAGCTCGTCGCGGGAGGTCGACATGAGAGACGGGATACAGGGCCGGCGACGCGACTGGGCCCGACTGAGCTGGCCGGCGCGCCTCGCGCTCTTCATCTGCGCACTGGCTGTGACTGCCGGGTGTGGCGGCTCGAACGCGACGGTCGACACGACGGACTCTCCGTTCCTGGTCGCCGGCGAGGAGGCCTCACCGTCGGCCGCGGCCTCGGCTCATGCGGGCGGCGGGGTCGTCACGATCGGTCTGGGGCAGACGTACCGGATCACGGATGACGGCTCCACAGTCACCGTGCACTGTGACGGTGGCGGCGACGTCGACGTCCTGGCCGACGGAGTGACGGTGAAGATCACGGGTCACGGCGCGGAACTGGAGGTGCGGGGCTCCCGTGCCGTGATCCGGGTCGAGCAGATGGACGACGTCGAGATCGCGGGCTCACACAACGACGTGCGCGTGGGTCGGACCGTCGAGTCGGACGTCGACGGCGACGACAACACGCTGCGCGTCGACCGACTCAGGGAGATCGACATCGACGGCCACCGCAACTTGGTCGCCCTGGGGAGCGTCGCACGTGAGATCGAGGTGAGCGGCGACGACAACCGTGTGACCTGGCGCTCCGGCGACCCAGCGATTGACGACGAGGGTCGCGGCAACATCATCGTCCGGAAGTGACCGAGCGCATGCGGAGCAAGTGGCCACGGCCCGAGGAGGGACGGCGCGTCGGCGCTGCGCGTGCCCAGGCTCCGCGCCGCCGGATCAGATTCCGAGCGCCTCGCCGCGGATCTGCTCGTGGACCCGCTTCATCAGATAGAGGCTGACGGCGCCGCGGAAGTCGGTATCATCGAGGAGCCGCGCCGTGATTGACTCGCTCTGTTCCATGCGGTGGATGAACAGGCCTTCAAGGGCCTTGTCCCACACCAGCTTGAAGGCCTCGAGCGGGTACGCGGTCGCGGCTTGCTGCAGGGTCTCGTCCGCGACCGCCTCCTCGCGGATCTGACTGAAGAACAGCTCGTCCGCCGTGGTGATGATCGTGCAGAAGCGCTCGTTGATGATCTCGATGAGCGCTCTGAGCTCGACCTCTTGCAGAAGCGCTCGTTGATGATCTCGATGAGCGCTCTGAGCTCGACCTCTCCTCGGCCACCACAGCCTTGCACACCTCGGTCGGGCCGACCAGCGGCACCCGCCCGTCGGTCTGCAGCACGATGCGGTCTTCGCTGATCTTCTGCAGCCTGTAGAAGCGTAGCGAGACCTCGTCGTCGAAGTGGTACTGGGGGGAGGCGTCCGAGCGCGGCAGCTTGGGGATCGGGTAGCGCACGTAGGTGTAGAGCTTCTCGAGGTCGGCATCGCCGTAAGGGATGATCTGACTGAGGAAGGCGCAAGGTTGCGGAAGGCGACGAGGCGGCTGCGGAGCTCCTCCGCCTCGTCGACGCCGGTCGTATGCCCGTCGCCGGCGCGCTCCTTGAAGCGTTGTGCGGCGTTGCCGAGCCAGGTATTGGTGCCGGGCGTCTGGTTGGCGCGCGGCGCGAAGACCAGTGTTCCGCAGTTGATCGCCCCTCTGGCCTACATCTGAATGGAAGATACTTGCTCACAGCGTTCTGGCCTGGTCAGAGCGTCGCAGAAGCATAGATACACGTTTAGGGTTTGAGTACTTGATTGAGTTGCTGATTGTATGTAATGGCCCAGTCCACGTACGTGCGCTCGACACCGCGGCGGAACAAGGGCGACTCGGTCGCCTGCTACCTGCAGCCCGCGCACAACGTCTGGGTGTCGGTTGCAGGGCTCACGGTTCCGTGGCCTTCACCGAATCCTGGCGCAGGCTATGCCGAAGGTCCCTGGTGATCCCCACGGCGATCAACTCGTCGACGGACGACCATTCGACAATTCTGACACGCGCGATGTTCTCTATCTTGCTGGAACTCGCCAGTACGATCGTCCGGTCAGCATGCTCGCTCATCGTGCGCGCGACGGCCGCATCTTCAATCTGATTGGACCGCACACCTTCCGTCGCGGTCACCCCGTCGCACGCGATGACGGCGACGTCGGCGTGCAACTGAGATATCGCCTGTGCGGCGAGCGAGCCGATGGTGCCGAACGAGGTGCCCCGCAGGTGTCCGCCCACCACGATCACATGGACGTGCGTGCTGTGCGCCAGCAGTTCGGCGATGTTGAGTCCTGAGGTGATGACCGTGCCCTTGAAGGACCGCACCATGCGCTGGGCGAGCGCATAGACGCTCGTTCCGTCATTAAGGAAGACCGTGTCTCCCTCACGCAGTCGTTCGGCAGCGACCCCCGCGACGAGGCGTTTCTCTCGCCTGTCCCTGCTTTGCCGACGACTGAACTCCTCGTCGCGTGACTCGCGCTGCGAGACGACCGTCGCGCCCCCTCGTGTGCGAACCAGCAGTCCCCTTTTCTCAAGGTAGGCGAGGTCTCGCCGTACGGTGGCCGGCGACGCGTTGGTCGCGGCGGCCACCTCCGCCAGCGTCACCATGCCCTGCTCGGCCAGCAGATCCCTGATACGCACGACACGTTCGGCGGGGAGCAGAGAAAGACGTCCACTGTTCTTCATCGTCCCCCCGTACGCTCCGCCGACAGTAGGACCAGATTCTACACGATCGGGAATGCTTCAAAAATAATCAACTACGGTCTTGACATGAGCGATATTGACGAATATGTTGACGCTGTCTGATCTCGGAGGTCGGCAATGCCCCAAGGAAACGCTACGGGTTCACCATCCCATCGAGCGTTGGACGTAGCGATCATCGGCGCTGGTGTCGTTGGGTGCGCAATCGCTCATCGCCTGACGCATTTCGACCTGCGCGTGGCGATCTTTGAGGCCACGAGCGATGTGTGCGGCGGTGCGAGTCGTGCCAATTCGGGGATGGCGATCACCGGCTTCGACTGCGCGCCGGGTAGTCTGGAGACCGAACTTGTGCGGGCCGCCAGTCCTCGCTGGGAGCAGTTGACGGAGCAGCTTGGCGTCCCCTTCCGTCGTGTGGGGGAACTCGTCGTCGCCCTGGGGGAGCAGGACCTGCCCGCGCTGCAGGCGCTCGCCGGACAAGCTGATGCGTATGGGATCGACGCGGATCTGCTCACGGGCGAACAGGCGCGTGGGTTGGTGCCGGCGCTGGCCTCCGATGTCGTGGCCGCCCTCCACGTACCATCCGAGGCGATTATCGATCCAATCAGGCTGACGATCGCCTATGCGGAGTCCGCGGTGTTGAACGGCGCCGTGCTCCACAGGTCGACGCCGGTCACCGGTTTCCGGTTGAGTTCGGGCCGTATCTCACAGGTGCGAACTGCGCAAGGCGACTTCTCTTGTGGATACGTGGTGAATGCCGCCGGCCTGCAAGCCGATGAGATCTCGGCTGCAGCAGGAGCGGAGGATTTCCGTATGTGGGCCCGCAAAGGCCAGTTCATCCTGCTGGACCGCTCCTACGGCCGACTGGTGGACAAGATCATCGTCCCGGCGCCGAGTGAGGACACGCGCGGAACGCTCGTGATTCCGACGACCGGCGGTGGCGTCTTGCTGGGACCGACCGCCGTCGATGACGACGACAAGTCCAATCTGAGTCACGACACGGCGACGCTTCGAGGCGTTCTCGAGGGGGCGGGCCGTCTGGTGCCCGCCGTCTCCTCGGCGCCGCACATCAAGTACTTCACCGGAGCCCGCCCGGCGTCCGATTGTCTGTACCGTATCCATCGCTCGGAGGGCGTGCCCAATCTCGTGCACGCGGCTGCCATTCGGTCTACAGGCGTGTCGGCCTCGCCGGCCATCGCCGATCACGTTGTTGCAATCCTGGCGGACGAGGGCCTTGAGTGCCAGCCGAAAGCGCTTCCCTTACGACGTCCGCGTCGGACTGTCCCGGTTCGCGAGGTGGATCCGATGACCTACCGGCAGCTGGCGGCAGGAGATGACGCGTACAAGACCATCGTCTGTGCCTGCGAGCATGTCAGCGCAGCCGAGATCCGGGATGCGCTCACGTCCCCCGTGCCGGCGCTTTCCTTAGACGGTGTCCGTGACAGGACGAACGCCACCGGTGGTCGTTGCCAAGGGTCTTACTGCTCCGTCGGAGTAGGCCTCATGCTCTCGAATTCATGCGGATGCAGTGCGCATGCTGTTCCTAAAGACGAGCCGGGATCCCAGTGGGGTGTGGGCAGTGACTGAGGCATGCGCACACGTGATCGTCGCCGGGTCAGGGCTGGCGGGATTGACGTGCGCCGCTGAGTTGGCGCCAGAGATGCGGGTGACGGTTTTCGAGCGTCTGCCGGTCCTCGGCGGTGCGGATTGGGAAGTCGATCAGATATCCGTGCTGACCGCGCGGGTCACAGATGCCGGGGCGACCGCTGTGTGCGGCACGCAAGCCTTACGCTGGGAGCGCAGTGGGCTCTTCGCGGCGGGAATGGCCGGCGGGGTCTGCGCCGCGGACCTTCTCGTCATCGCCACGGGTCATCGGCCGGCAACGGCTGCGGAGTGGGGCATCGGAGGCATGCGCTGCGGGGGCGTGATTTCAGGAACGGTGGCGACCCACCTCTTGGCCTCGAAGGTGCTCCCCGGGCGTCGACCGGTCGTGCTCGGGGATTCGCGCCTCGCCCGCCGGGTGAGCGCTGAACTGCTCCGTGCTGGCGCGCATGAAGTCATCCGGGTTGCGCCCGGGCCCCTGGCGGATGCGGTTGCGGCTTCGGGCATCACGCTCATGGACGCCGTTCCGCTGAGTGTCAAGGGCAGACCGAGGATCGAGGCCCTGGAGGTCATGACGTCGTCCGGAGGCGTCGTCACTCTGCCGTGCGACGCCTTGGTCCTCGCCGGCAAGCGTCTGCCGTATCGAAACGTGGACGGCGCCCTGGAGGCCTGCGACACCGTGGTCATAGCTCAGTGCTGTGAAGGCGAGGACAGCGACGTAGCGACGGAGCAAGCCGGACGCGCTGCTGCGTCGCGTGTTCGGGATCTCCTGCATGCGCCGAGCGCCCGGGCGCGGTGCGGATTGGAGGCGATGTGAAGGTCAGCTCACCCGTAGGAGTCTACCCGTTCAGGGCGGAGCGGCTGTTGTTGCACAGACGGGGTTTCAGGCTCGAGGGCGCGATGGGCGCTTGGCCCGCGACCATCGAGAGCAGCTATCGCGACGCGGCTGCGTTGATCGCCCTTGTGCCTCCCATCCCCGTAGTTCGCCGGGTGTTGGGCGCCATGATTGGACGCCGATCCGGCAGCGCGTCCCGCAATGAAGAGCCACACGAGTCACAGAGCGAAGGGGGGAAGGCATGGTAGAAAACCGCGCTGATGAGGATCTGATCATCCCGGTCGGCGACACGGGGACCGACCCAGCCAGTGTGGTCGACGAGGTGCGAGACGTAGTCACAGCTCACTACGACCTGGGGACTCTTAAGGGCGTCTGGCCGATCTCGGGCGGCTACATCAACTGGAGCTTCGGCGTGCTGGCTGAGTCGAAGGATGGCGAGTCCCGGTTCTTCGTGCGCAAGTACAACAAGAGTACTGCAGAGAACGCGGTGCGCTACGAGCACGCCCTTGTGGATCACCTCATCGGCAGGGGCTTCGCTGAAGCGGCGCCGGTGCTCCGGACGCACGACGGTAGTTCATACGTCACGCGCCGCGAGACAGACGCTCAGGGCTCCGTGCCCCGGTTCTTCGCCGTGTACGGCTTCCTGCCCGGCGAGGACAAGTACTCCTGGTGCTTCAACACCGAGGTCACCGACGAGGAGCTCGTCAGTTGTGCGCAGACGCTGGCGCGTTACCACGCCTGTGTGAGCGATTTCGATCCGGGCAACCTGGAACGCAAGGCCACACCGGGCGGATACCCCGGTAATGGGGCCGTTCCGCCGATCATGGAGCACCTCTCACTGCTGGCGCCGATCTACCGGGATCTCGCCGGGCGACCTGGAGACGACGCCTTCAGTCGCTATTTGAGGGAGAAGCTCGAGCTCATCGTCGACTGCGTCACCAAGTCGATCGTACGCGGCGACGAGCTTCGCGAGATGCCGGTGCTCGCGGTCCACTCGGACTTCCACGCCGGCAACATGAAGTACATCGACGGGCACGTCGTGGCGCTCTTCGACTTCGACTACTCGCGGATGGACTATCGCATGTTCGACATCGGACATGCCCTCCACTTCTTCTGCTTCTCCTGGCGCCCTGAGAGCGACGGGGGTCTGTGGCTGGACAAGCTGGATGCCTTCCTGCGTGCGTATCAGCGCGCTGCTCGCGAGCTCTCGGGTGTCGGACCGCTCAGTCCCGTTGAGGCGGCGCACGTGGTGCCATTTCTCCACGCCGGCAACATCTTCACCCTCGACTGGGACATTCAGGACTTCTTCGCGGAGCCTGGACGGGACGTAGACGAATACCTGCTCTTCCTCCGACACAACGTCCGGATGATGGAGACCATCGAGGCGAATCGAGAGGCCATCGAGCGGGTCGTGGCCGAGGCGCAGCATGCCCGCTGAACGAGTCACGAGGAGGTCACAATGGCGAGAGTCATGAAAGCGGAGGAGATGCGCGCCGCAGTCGACCTGCGGCACGCCAAGACGGGGTTGGGAGTCGGGGCCATAGCGGGCGCCACCTATGGCCTCGTTGGAGTGGTCGGCGGCATCGCGCTGGCGTGGGACCCACTGGCGAGCGCGACAGGGATCGTCACCGCTGCGTTGGTCCTCGCTGCACTACAGATGGCCGTCGGTGGTGTCTGGGTCACCCTGTTCAACGTCGTTACCGGCCGGGAACGCGAGATCTTCCGCACGCTGAGGACGAAGCCAGGGCTAGTGGTGATGGCGGGGTCGCTGTTCGGCGGCGTTCTGGCGATGGTGGGCTTCTGGATTGGGCTCTCGATGACGACGCCGGCCTACGCTTTGGCGATCAGCGCGATGTTCCCGATCGTGGGTTCCATCTTCGCAGGGATATTTCTCAAGGAGAGGATCCTGCGACGGGTGTGGCTCGGCGTCGCGTTGGCTGTGCTGGGCGCGATCGTGGTGGGCTGGACCCCTCCCGAAGGGGAGTACCCGCACTTCTACCTCGGATTGGTGTTGTGTGGGCTGGCCACCCTCGGCTGGGGTCTCGAGGGCGTCATAGCCGCGTTCGGGATGGACATGGTCGATCCCGCCGTCGCTGTCAACATCCGTGAACTCACCGCTGGGCTCGTTTTCATCCTGTTTGTGTTCCCGTTCGTTGTGCTCTACGGTGGCGACGCATACGCGACCCTGGGCAGGTTGTTCACCGTGGGTGTGTCGACCGGGGCCATCTGGCTGATCCTGTTGTGTGCGGGTTTGCAGGCGACCACCGACCTCACATGGTATCGAGCGATGAACACCACCGGCGTAGCCAGAGCCATGGCGCTGAACGTGACCTACGCGTTCTGGGGCATCCTCTTCGGCTTTCTGCTCTCGCGCGTCAGCCAGTCGGTGGTCTTCGTGTTCAATGGCTATCTCGTCGTCGGTGCGATTTTCATCGTGCTCGGGGTCATTCTCGTGATTGCGCATCCACGCGAGCTCGTCAAACTGCGTAACCGTTGAGAAAGGCGGTGGGAGACGTGTTGCTACCCCTGCGATTTCGCGTGCTGACCGAACTGGCCTTGAATGGACCGCAGGACGTCACGGTGATTCTGCGCGCGCTCGAGCCTGATTACGGACGGGAGCGCCAGTTCAAGAGAGCCATGCTCGAGAACCATCTGCGTTCGCTCAGCGCAGTGGGTCTGGTCGAGGACGTCAACTTGTCGCTCGACGAGTCCGGTGGTCTCGTCAGAACGGTCGCCATCACAGACGCGGGACGCGATCTGCTGAAGTACCTGCCGAAAGACTGGCGCGCAAGGACGGCGTCGAGTCCCGCCGCGCCGGTCGGCTGAAGGACCGCTGCGGGACTGTGACGGGTGCGAAGGAGCAACGATCTCCTGGGCAGAAGCGTCGGGGCCATGGACTGGATCCTTGGCTTCCGGGGGGCCGGAGGTGAGAGAAGCCATGCGTCAAGAGGATCTGATCGTCAGCATCAAGAGAGCCGTGACGGACGGCCGGCGAGAGGAGGTGCTCGCGGCCACCCGCTCCGTCCTCGCGGAGGGTATGAGCCCCAGAGAGGTCATCGAGGCGGCGCTCGTTCCGGCCATCGATGAGGTCGGTCGGATGTACGTGGCCGAGGAGTTGTTTCTGCCGGAGATGATGGAATCTGCCGAGACGTTCCAGGCCGCCATGGAGGTGCTGCAGCCCCTCATCGAAGCGGGAGGCGGAGCTGTGGCTTGCGTGGGCACCGTCGTGCTCGGCACGGTGCGCGGCGACATCCACTCGATCGGCAAGGACATCCTGGCGCTCCTCCTCCGGACGGCGGGCTTCAGCGTGCACGATCTGGGTGTCGACGTGGCTCCGTTCGACTTCGTCAGCAAGGCCCAGGCAGTGGGCGCCGACATCATCGCGTGCTCGGCGCTCCTGACGACCACTCTTACCGCGCAGCGTGATGTAGTGGAGGTGCTTGCCGACGAAGGAAGACGAGAGGACTACAAAGTGATGGTCGGCGGCGGCGCTACCAGCCGGGAGTGGGCCGACTCAATCGGCGCTGACGGATGGGCGGCGACGGCCTATGGAGCTGTGGAGATGGCTCGTCGTTTGTCGGCCGCGGCCGGCTACGTCGCCGACTGACGAGACCGAACATACACAGTCGCTTGGAGGCGCTGATGCAGCTTGCTGAGTTGTTCGCCAGGGCAGACGATGGTCCGCTCATGCCGCAGGACCAGTTCGTCATGCGACGGCTCGTGCCCGCGTTGCGGTCGTCGATCAAGGACCTCGACATCACCTGGGACAAGAACACGTTCGTCAATTCCGACGATGGACTGGCAGACCGCGTCTTCGAAGCCGCACTGCGCCTCCTGGAGACGGTGGGCGTCTACTGTCCCAACTCGGACCGCGTCATGGAGTTCTCCGCCGCGGAGATCGCGGCAGCGGTGGCCGGTTGTCCGGAAATGGTCGAGTTCGGCGAAGGGGCGGAGAGGCAGACACTGAGAGCCCGGCGACCCGACAGCACGGCGCGGCCTTGGGTGCACGTCGGCGGTGGGATGAACGTCTCCGACGAGACCGTCTATCTGCGTACCGTGGAGGGGATGGCCTCCATCGTCGCGGCGGATTCCATCGCGGCTCCATCGCTGCCGCTCGTCGAGGGGAAGCCTGCCCGCGCCGGATCGCCCCAAGAGATCATGGCCGCCGTGCGTGCCGTGGCGCTTACCAGGGACGGTCTCAGGCGAGCCGGCCGCCCCGGACTCCCGGTGCTGAACGCGATTTCCACGGTCGCCGCCTCGAGCACGATGTTCGCGGCCACTCATCCGGAATTCGGCATGCGTCCGTCCGATGGCTATCTCATCGATTTCCTCGCCGAGATGATCGCCGGATATGAGTCGCTGCAGCGCGTCGCGTACTTCACCACCCTAGGCGCTCCGATCGCCTCAGTCGCGACGCCCATGTACGGCGGCTACGCGGGAGGCGCTGAGGGCGTTGCGGTGCTGGCGACGGCGTACATGGTCGCGGGGCGACTATTGTTCCGCTCCTGCTACCACTTCAACGCGCCGCTGCACAGCCGCTTGCTCGTCGTGACCGCTAAGCCGATGCTCTGGGCGAACTCGCTCGCGAATCAGGCGATCACACGCAACATGCCGATGTCGATATTCAACACTGCCTATCTTGCCGGTGGTTCGGGTACGCGGACCTCACATCTCGAGACGGCCGCCTATCTGCTCGCCGTCGTGTCGTCCGGCGGCCACGTCTATACCGGCCATGCCGGTAGCGCCGCGCAGGTCGACTCGCTTCTGCCCATCGATCACGAGTTTCAGGCGGAAATCGGTCTGGCCGCGGCCGGTGTCTCGCGGGCGGAGGCCAATCGAATGGTGGCTGTGCTGTATCCGCTCTACGAATCCCATCTGGCTTCGCCGGAGCCCGGACGCACCTATGATGAGGTCTACGACCGATCGACGGGCCGCCTCACGGCCAAAGATCTGGAGGTGATACGCGAGGATGTGAGGGACGAGTTGGTGACGGTCGGGGTGAGGCTGACGAAGACCCTATGACACCGTGGGATCATCGCTTCGCGACGCTCGGCATCAACACCTCGGCGGAGGGCGTCCTGGGTCTCGGGCCAAGGTGGACGGCCGGACGACGATGCTGACGTGCGACGCGTGGTCCGTTGGGGTGACCGACGACGCGGAGACGCCGGCGTGGATCGCCCGCCGTCAGCCGGGCGGTCTGCACACCTTGCAGGGGCGATAGCCACGCGCCTTCGCCCCGGCCAGGCTGATGCGGATGCGGCTGTGCGAGAGGTAGCGGCACCCGGCACGGTGGTAGCACTCGCCGGTCCGGGTGATGAAGACGGCCCCGGAGCCACCCCCGGTACTCGCGCCGTTCGCCTTGACGACGACCCCGGCACCGCCTCCCGGGGCCGCCTCGTGCCTGACTGTGAGCAGCGGCCTGGAGGACTTCGTGAACCGCCAGGCCGTCGCCCCATCGGGACTGATGGTGAGGGTCACGGTCCCGTTCCGTTGCGTCGTGTAGATGCGGGCGCCCGCCTGCCGCAGGCGTGCCACGGTGGCGGGAGAGGGGTGGCCGTACGAGTTGCGACCGACCTCGATCACCGCGAACCTGGGTCGGGCCTGCGCGAGGAAGTGGGAATCCGTCGAGTAGGCTGAGCCGTGATGCGCGACCTTGAGCACGTCCAGCGGAGGCCCACGGGCGGTGATGCTCCCCACGGCGGCCTCGTTCGGACCCGTCAGGTCGCCGGTCAGGAGGATGCGCCGGCCGTTCGCCTCGAGCAGGAGCACGACACTGTCGGCGTTCTTGTCGCCGGAGAGGGAGGCCGGGCTCAGGACCTTGGCTCTGACGGCTCCGAACTGCAGCGAGGCGCCGCGGCGGACCTGCGTGATCCGCGTGCGGGCGGCCTCGAAGGCGGCACGCAGACGCGCGTCGCAGGCGCCGGCGATGAAGGCTTTCTTCGGGCGGTAGTTGCGCACCAGCGCTCCCATGCCGCCGATGTGGTCGGCGTGCATGTGGGAGGCGACGACGTAGTCGAGGCCGGTCATCCCGGCGCCGCGCATCGCCGCCTCGACGGCGGCGGCGCCGGCGCTCGGACCGCCGTCGATCAACACCTCGGTGGAGCCCGACTGGAGGAGGACGGCGTCACCCTGGCCGACGTCGACGAAGATGATCGTCACGCGCTTGGCCGCGGTCGCGGGCTTGGGCGGCCTCGCGCTCGACTGCGCAGCAGGTTCTGCGCCGGGTTTCGCGCCGGGTTTCGCGCTCGACCTCGACGTCGGCCGGCCGGCCGCTGCCTCGGCTCCAGCGGCCGTCGAGGGGGAGCGCGAGACCTGCGGAGCGGCCTCGCCATGGGGCGGCGAAGCGACGTCGGACGAGGTCGCCGCGCAACCCGGCAGCGAGAAGACGAGGAGGAGGACGGCGGGCAGCCAGAGAAGCAGACCCCGCCCCGCTCTCCGGATGCTCTGTGGACTCGTGCGTTCGCTCACCGCATACCTTCCTGACCCGCGGACGTCCACACGCTGGCGGACCGTCCCCTGAAGCCGGTGTGGGACGGCGTCGTCCGCGACGGGAGGCCCGCGGGCTGCGTGCGGACTCGGACCCGCTCCGCGTCCCCTTCCCCGGAGGCGTCCGAAAGCCTTCAGTCGCTCAGCGGCAGCGCCTGCCCAGGTCGAGCGTGAAGTAGCGCATGCCGCCGGCCGACTTCGCCACGCCGACCCCCACGTGACGCATGCCGGCTTTGAGGATCACCTGACGGTGGGCCTTGCTCCCCATCCACAGGCAGACGGTGCCGTCGCTCGTGGCGAACAGCGTGCCGAGCCGTGCCCGGGCGATGTTCTCTCCGATGCACCAGGAGCGGAATCCGGCGCGTTTGTAGCCGTGCCGGACCACGCGGCGTGCCACGGTGTCGCGGTTGGCGCTGCGGTGGGTCAGGATGCCGCGGCGCGCCATCTGCCGTGAGTGGGCCCGGGCGGCGCGGGTGAGGGCGGCGTTGAACTTGACCGGCGCGAGCCTCTTCCTGGCGCGCTCCCGGTTCACGAGCTTGATGACCCTCTTCTCCGCGGCTGTCGGCTTGAGTGCCGCCGCCGGGTGAGCCGAGGCGAGGGACAGTGTGAAGACGAGTGTGAAGACGCTGGAGAGCAGGATGAGGGCGTAGACCCTCTTCATCGCCACCTCCCGGATGCCGCCCGCTGTGACGACGCTGCCACAGCCCTCCGATGTCCGTGGGGCGTGCACAATGCCCCGAGTCGTCCGTCACTCAGGCTTCGGCAGCCGACGGACGGACCTTGAGCGGCCCCTCGGTGAACGGTGCAGCACGCGGTGGGTCAAGAAGACTCGCGGGTGTCCCGGCGGCGTGGAGACGGCGCCGGCACGCCCGGGTCGCGCGCATTATGGAGCCGGGGAACGGGCAAGACGGGCTCAACGGGCGGCGACCGGAAGGAGACGGCGTGGATCACGGTGGACCTTCGGACGGACGCGCGCAGGAGCATCGGCCCGCAGGGGGGGGCGCGGGAGGCGGCCGGGTGAGCGCCACCGGCGCCTTCGAGGTGGATCCCTGGGCGATCCGGGAGACGAGCCTCGATCTCGATCGCCTGGCCCAGAGCGAGTCGATCTTCGCGCTCTCCAACGGCCATCTCGGGATCCGCGGCACGCTCGACGAGGGCGAGCCGTGCGCGCTGGTCGGCACCTACCTGAACGGCTTCCACGAGTCGTATCCGATCCTCTATCCGGAGCGTGCCTTCGGGTTCCCGGAGGACGGGCAGACGATCGTCAACGTGAGCGACGGCACCATCATCAGGCTGCTGATCGAGGACGAGCCGCTCGACGTGCACCGCGGGAGCGTGAAGAGCCACGAGCGCGTGCTCGACCTGCGCACAGGCGTCCTCGAGCGCCGGCTGACCTGGCGCTCGATCGGGCGGCGCAGGGTGCGCGTAAGGAGCCGGCGGCTGGTCTCGTTCCGCTATCGGAGCGTCGCCGCCATCAGCTACGAGGTCGAGGCCCTGGACGCGCCGCTGCGCGTGGCGCTCCAGTCGAATCTCGTGGCGGGCAAGGGCGAGGTGACGGGCACCGCCGACCCGCGAGGGGCGACCGTGCTGGGCGATGTGCTCGAGAGCCGCCTGCACGTGAGGAACGGCCGTCGCGTGGTGCTGGTGCACCGCACCAGGGCGAGCGGCCTGACCGTGGCCGCCGGCATGGACCACCTCGTCGTCGGCGAGGACAGGGTCGAGGCGCTGGTCGAGAGCGAGCCGGACCTGGGGCGACTCACCCTGTCGGCGACGTTGACGCCGGGGCGGCCACTCCAGTTCGTCAAGTTCCTGGCCTACCACTGGTCGGGCCGCCAGTCGGCCGAGTGGCTCCGTGACCAGGTGGACGGGAGCCTCCAGAGCGCGCTCGCCGAGGGTTTCGAGGGGCTGGAGCGGGCGCAGCGCGAGTACCTCGACGGCTTCTGGGGCCGGGCCGACATCGAGGTGGACGGCTCGGTGGAGCTCCAGCAGGCGCTGCGCTACGGCCTCTTCCAGACGCTGCAGGCGAGCGCCAGGGCGGAGGAGCGTGCGATCGCCGCCAAGGGTCTGACGGGGACCGGTTACGACGGCCACGCTTTCTGGGACACCGAGGCGCTCGTCTTGCCGGTGTTGACGTACATCCAGCCGGGCTGTGCGCGCGCCGCGCTCGCTTGGCGCCACTCGACCCTGGACCTGGCGCGCGAGCGGGCCCGGCAGCTCGGGCTGCGCGGCGCCGCCTTCCCGTGGCGGACGATCCGCGGCGAGGAGTGCTCCGCCTACTGGCCGGCGGGGACGGCCGCGTTCCACGTCAACGCATCCATCGCCGACGCGGTACGGCGCTATGTGCAGGCCACCGGCGACGAGGAGTTCGAGCGGGACGTGGGGATGGAGTTGCTCGTCGAGACCGCGCGGCTCTGGCGCTCACTCGGGCATTGGCGCGACGGGGCGACGTTCTGCATCGACGGCGTGACGGGCCCGGACGAGTACAGCGCCGTGGTCGACAACAACGTCTACACCAACCTGATGGCGGCGATGAACCTGCGCGCGGCGGCGGACAGCGCGGGCCGGCAGCCCGGCGCCGCCGCGGCGCTGGGCGTGACGCAGGATGAGATCGAGTCCTGGCGGGCGGCGGCGGACGCCATGTATGTGCCCTACGACGAGCATCTGGGTATCCACCCGCAGGACCAGGACTTCCTCACCCACGAGCGGTGGGACTTCCCCGCCACGTCGGCCGAGGACTATCCGCTGCTTCTGAACTACACCTACTTCGACCTGTACCGCAAGCAGGTGGTCAAGCAGGCGGACCTGGTCTACGCCCTGTACCTGCGGTCCTCATCCTTCTCCGCCGAGGAGAAGCGTCGCGACTTCGATTATTACGAGGGCGTCACCGTGCGGGACTCGTCGCTCTCGGCCGCCGTACAGTCGATCGTCGCCGCCGAAGTCGGCCATCTCGATCTCGCCCTCCGCTATCTGGCCGCCGCCGCTTTCAGCGATCTCTGGGACCTCGAGCACAACATCCGCGACGGTCTGCACATCGCCTCCCTGTCCGGCGCGGTGCTGGCGGTGATCGCCGGTCTCGGGGGGCTCCGCGACGACCGGGAGACGTTGTCCTTCTCGCCACGCCTGCCGTCTCCGCTGACGCGCGTCGCCTTCTGCGTGAGGTTCGGCGGCGCCACGCTGCGGGTCGAGATCACCCCGGGAGGGGTGACCTACTCCTCGCAGCCGGGCGCCGCCGACGTGCGCTTCCTGCACGACGGCGAGCCCGTCGACCTGCCGGCGGGGAGCAGCGTGGAGAGGCCCCTGCCGGCGGTCGAGGCTTCGTCGACGCCGGAGCAGCCGCTGCACCGGGCGCCGCCGCGCTGGCCCGTCCTCGGGGAGGCCTGAGGGTCCGGCTCCCCGGTCTCAGGCCGCGCTCTGCCTGAGCAGGTGGGCGAGGGTGTCCTGGTCGGCGCACCTCTTGAAGGCCAGGTCCTTCGAGATGCAGCCGGCGCGGACCAGGTCGGCGAGGGCGCCGTCCATGGTCTGCATGCCGTTCCTGCCCCCCGTCTGTATGGCACCGGGGATCTGGTGCGTGCTGCCCTCGCGGATGTGATGTCGGACGGCGGCTGTGGGCACGAGGACCTCGCAGGCGACGCAGCGCCCCCTGCCGTCCCGTGTCGGGAGCAGCTGCTGGGTGCAGACGCCCTGGAGCGTGGTCGCGAGCTGCACCCGCACCTGCGCCTGCTGATGCGGCGGGAACACGTCGATGATGCGGTCGACGGTCTGGGCGGCGTCCTGGGTGTGCAGCGTGGCGAACACGAGGTGGCCGGTCTCGGCCGCTGTGAGCGCCGTCGAGATCGTCTCGAGGTCGCGCATCTCGCCGATCAGGATGACGTCCGGGTCCTGGCGGAGCGCGCTCTTGAGCGCACGGTCGAACCCTTTCGTGTCGGACCCGACCTCGCGCTGGTTGACGTGGCACTTCTTGTGGCGGTGAAGGAACTCGATCGGGTCCTCGATGGTGATGATGTGCTCGTCGCGGGTCTCGTTGATCTCGTCGATCATCGCCGCCAGAGTGGTGGACTTGCCGGATCCGGTCGGGCCGGTGACGACCACGAAGCCGCGGGGCTTCTTCGCGAGCTCGTGAAGGACGTGGGGCAGGCCGAGCTCGTCGAGCCGTGGGATGTCGACGGGGATCAGCCGGAAGGCCGCGCTCAGGCTGTTGCGCTGGAAGAAGGCGTTCACGCGGAAGCGCGCCTGCCCGGGCACCGCATAGGAGAAGTCGATCTCCCACTCGTTCTCGAGGCGCTGGCGCTGGTCCTGGGAGAGGATCGAGTAGACGAGCTCGCGGGTGTCCGTCTTCGTGAGGCTCGCGTACTCGAGCGGCTCGAGGATGCCGTTGACGCGGATGATGGGAGGATCGCCGACCCCCAGGTGGAGGTCGCTCGCGCCGCGCTCCAGAACCTCGAGAAGGATGTCGATGATGTCCACTGCCGCCCCCTTGACCGTCGGCCCATGACTGATATCTTGTAACTGGCACAAATAATGTGCCCCGTATTTCTTGTTCTAGACACAGAAAATCGGCGACGGGAGTGGAGGCGTGGAGGAGCGCCGGAAAGAGGCCTCGTTCGCGGTCAGCGTCGTGGTCGTGGCGCTGATGCTCAGGGACGACCAGCTCTCCGTCCTCCTCGTCAAGCGGAGTGAGGAGCCCTTCAGGGGCGGTTGGAGCCTCCCCGGCGGGTTCGTCCGGCGTCGCCGGGGTGGACCGCAGGAGGGTCTCGAGGAGGCAGCGCGGCGCGGCTTCCTCGAAGAGACGGGGATCGAGCTCGACGCCGCCTACGTCGCGCAGCTCGGAGCCTACGGCGATCCCGGTCGCGACCCGCGCGGCGACGTCATCTCCGTCGCCTACCTCGCCGTGCGGCCGACGAACAGCAGACCGACGGCGGGGGGCAATGCCGCCTCCGCGCGCTGGATGCATGTGAGCACCGTCCTCGAGGCGGGCGAGGGCGCACTCGCCTTCGACCACAGTCGGATCCTCGACGACGCCGTACGGCGCACCTCCGAGCTCGTCGAGTCTACGGCGCTTGGCGTGGCCTTCTGCCCGCAGTGGTTCACCGTTCCCTACCTGCGCCGCGTCTACGAGAACCTCTGGGACCTGCCGCGGGACACCCTGGACGCCGGCAACTTCCACCACCGGGTGATGGGCATGACCGGCCTGATCGAGCCGGTCTCGGATGGGGAGCTCGCCATGAAGGCCGAGGAAGACCGCGCGATCGAGCGCCGTCTCGGGATGATGCCCACGATCGACGAGCCCGGCGGACGCGGACGCCCGCCGAAGCAGTTCAAGCGCGGGCCGTTGATCCGTGAGCGTGGAGCCGCGGCGCCGCTCGAACGACCGTTCACCAGACCCCAGACAGGGCAGGACGATCGCGGGGACGACCCTGGAGGGCAGGCGCCTCCCGGGCAGACGTGAACCCGCGTCGCTCGCGCCGCTCCGGCCTCTGCGGGCCACGTCCGTCGAGGTGGCCTGCGCGCCTGCCGCGTCTTCTTCGACGAATGGCGGAGAGGGAGGGATTCGAACCCTCGAGAC
>Ga0255341_1003573_pt1 | contig 17298 bp, 17 predicted proteins | sample wastewater_treat_8_FD_192418 | JGI IMG/M metagenome (GOLD analysis project Ga0255341, IMG submission 192418) | Wastewater microbial communities from Lulu Island WWTP, Vancouver, Canada - plant12 | ecosystem: Engineered > WWTP > Wastewater > Unclassified | place: Canada: Vancouver, British...
TCCTGCCGCGTAACAACTCCAGAACCATCCGGGTCTTCATTTTTGCACTCTTTCGCTTTTGCTTTACCATACCTGTAAATTTAAGCTTAAACTGTGCTAACTTTTAATTGGGGCCAATATAAAATAAAGTATCCATATATATTGAATACATTAACCAGCCTGTAGGATCAGGTTTATAATCAGGTAATCTTATACCATTAAAATTCCATATCTCATCTTTGAAATATTTCTTTTTCAAAGAATTACTATGCTTGATCCATTTTAGTTTATCAGCTGTTTGAATACCAAAAACGATTTTATTAACTTTGTGAATCAAGATGTTGAAAGGAGTTTCCATTCTTAATCTATATTTGGCAAATGCAGTTTTCATTTTTAATAACTGTTTATTTTATATTTTTCCCAAACGAATAGTATTCTTTCAACAACCCAGAATATCCAATTAGTTAATTTATAGCGATTTATTCGGCTTGCCTGTTCGATACTTCGCCAATGTGCATTATAATCAACTAAGATGTTGGCAGGCAACAGATCTTTCAAAACTTTCTGACGTTCCTGTTTTTCCAATTCATGGTTGATATTGCTTATACCATTCATGTCGAACCAGGTTACATCAAGATTGGTATATTGTACCGATTCATTATGCAACCCAATGACAATAAGATACCACTTCCAGTCAGAAACTATTTTAAGAGTTTCATCGTATAGGCCATACTTATCAAAAAGACACCGTTTAATAAAAGCAGTGGAATGATTCAGGGTTCCCTTATAGAAGTTAAGCATGGTTAGATTACCTTGGGCGCAGGTATCTCGAAATATTTCCCCATTTGGCATAAGTTTAAGCATATTGCCATAGTAAATGCTGCATTCAGGAATTGTTTCAAGCATTTTTTCAACTACATTAGTAGTAACGAACCAATCTCCGGAGTTTAGGAATTGACAATATTCTCCTTTCGCTAAATTAATGCCTTTGTTCATTGCATTATATATACCTGTATCAGGTTCGCTAATCCAGTAGTTTATTTTTGATTCAAATTCCTTAATTACCTCGATGCTTCCATCTGCTGAATTTCCATCAATAATGATATATTCAAAATCTCTGCTTGTCTGATTGATTACACTTTCAATGGATGTTCTCAATCCCAGGGCATTATTCAGATTTATTGTTATTATTGATAATTTCGGAGTAACAATCATATTCCTGGTTTCTTTGCTTCAAATAACATTGTTTCAAATAATATCATTTCGATATTACTCACATTAATACTGTGCTATTCCAAACCTCTCAGATTTTAATCAGCCGATTGGGTATACTTCTCATTATTATGTCAATTAATCCTTTTCCCTTCAGCGCCAAATTAAGAATAGCTTCATTATAAATAAACTAATGATTCCAGTTTCTTGCGAAGTTATTAATAACAAAAACAATATGATACCAACTTATTTGAGGGTGAACCAGTCAGTCGACCATTCAATATATCACATTAATTTCCTTTCTATGCTTCCTAAGTGTACTATTAAAACTCTTATGGAAAGAAGTTGGTACTAACCATTGTCCAATTTGATGTCGGAATGTCATAATTACTCCTCCATTCGTTCTTGAGTTTTCTCAGATTTAGAGACGTATTGTTATATGAAATTTTTATAATCTTATGTAAATAAATATTCTATTTTTTTTTTGCGGGGGAGAATTTCCTTATAATCTTTCTTTTCAACATTGCTGGAATTTTAGTAAAATTAATAAGATAAAAACCTATTTTATAATATTTATGCGTTAAAACCTGTCGCATCCCTGCTGAAAATCCCAATGACTGTGCATTTGATATTTGCCGAAGCCTTGAGGCCTGGGTGATTTTTCCAAAATTCTGACGTAATCCGTAATAAATCGAATTACCTTCCATTTGATGTAATACATTTTGAATTACTGGTATAAGTACATCGTCAAAACTTTGCAATGCCTGGCCATAGCTTTTACATGAAAGAGCATATATATTTGTAAATAAATGCAATGGTTTTGAACCCATAATATCAATACAAGTGTCAGGGTCAATTTTAAGCCCTCTTTTTATGAGGCACTGAGGTAAGATCTCAAAATAAGAATCATATTTGTTATTTGAATTCGCAAATTGCGGGAAATTGTAACTTTTCCCCTTTTCATAATATTCAATGTTTACTTGATAGATTTGAGTTTTTTCCGGGAAATGAGTACCTGTATCTCCAAAATTTGTCGTAAAAGCAATATGGGGATAGACGAAAAATAAATCATTTTCCACCATATATTTGTAGAAATATTTTTTCCAGGAGTTTTCAGGCCAGGTTTTTACTTTTTCCGGAATTTTATCATTTTCTCCAATTTCCGGATTAGTATTGTACCAGGCTTTGAATCCAAACCATTGTTCTTTTGTCCAGATTTGTCCTAATGAACTGGGTACTTGCATAAAATATGTATCATAACCATCAATCAATGGCGTGAAAACAGTTCCGAAACTCTCATAATAAAGATAAGAATATAGTGATATCCCAGCGACTTTTTTTTCGGTATTATAGAATGTTAATGATTTAAAGGCAAAATCATAATAATTTGGGCTTACAAAACAATCCTCTTCTAATACTATTTGTCTTTCAAATTTATTTAGCAAATCACCACACGATATAATATGATTTCGCAATCCAAGATTTTCGGGATGAGTAATTACTTCTTTCTCTCCATATTTCCAGGTGAAGGTATGGGCGATATTTTGCACATCCTTATTTTTGTTTCCACCTCCATCTATACTTATAACAAGAGGAATGTCGGTAAAGTTGCCATAATTGGCAGAAGCAACCGAACGTAAGAGACGGGACAGAGCTTCCGGGCGATTAAATGCTACAACCACAATCGGAAGATGAGCTATTTGCATAACCTTATCAAATTTTTAAACTCATTGAAAAGACCAAGTTTGGCAAAAAGCGAAGCTAAATGATCATATGTTATCTTCTTTAAGTAATTTATAAAGAAAGATAAAGCTTTTCTTTTATTCAAAGGCAGATTAAGATTGAATTCTTTTATTGAGTTTATTTTAAATAGAGGTTTGGATAACCGAATGGTATTGGAAATATTTGATTCATGAATTATCTCTATCCACATTGGTTTTGTTTTATTCTCAATTGAATGAACTCTATCAATTTTATCAATTCGTGTATGGTCATATGAAATTACAGTCTCCAGATTCCCAGTATTCTTTTCCATTCGCGATGAAAAATGATTGTTTTCATACCGGATTTTTACAGCAACCCGATTATTAATATCATATTGAATTCCAAAATTGTAATTTAAAAAGCATTCTTTTTTATAGCTCATAAAAAATGACTGTATCTCTTTGATTGCGTCAATATGAAAAGCATCGTCACTGTCTATTCTGGTTGTAAGGATGTAAGGTTTATTTTTATCTGATTTTGAAATAATTGAATTACGTAAACACTGCATAAGATGAAATGTTGCTCCAGTTTTAAAAAACAAAGGGTGAAAAATCGGAAAAGTAAGGTGATAACTATCAATTCTTTTTCTATAAAAATAAGGTGTGTTTTCATCAAAAAGAACCAGCCACTTAAATTGTTGACAGCTTTGTGCCTGAATTGATGGGAAACAATAAGTATCAAAAAGTTCAAACCGACGTTTTAACCATTCTTCTGTTTGTGTCGGATTCCCATTTTTATCTTTTTGGAAGTGATTCTCCAATTTAAGATTAAAACGGGTAATTACATAATGGTTAAACATTATTGTAAAGATTCAGAGTAAGTAACCTGTCAGCTAGCATAGAATTAAAAAAACCGAAATTATGACTGATTACCTGATACTTATAGTTCTTTTCAATTTCATGAATAAAAGAAAAGGGTGGAGTAAAACCCTGTTTTGATGCAGATAGGATGTAATCTGGGACAATCCCTTTTACAATTTCTTTGAGGAAATATTTGGGTACATTTTCTTTATACCTTATATTTAATGGTATTGAAGAAACAAACTCAATAAGCCTAAAATCTATAAAAGGAGAGCGTATTTCCACTGCATTCCCCATTCCCAGTCGATCAGCAAGATAGAGCGATAAATTAGTCAGAAAAGTTTTGTACTTCTTCTGATAAATCAAATCTATTTCAGCACTGTTCTCTCCATCCAGAGTGAATGAAAGATTCAAATCCTTAAAAGAATATTGTAGATTGTTAAAATTCAATTTGGCAGAAGCAGCAAACTTTTTATAATCATTATAGGTCCAATTCTGGACAAATTTTGAATTATAAGCTTTCCTGTATTTCGCAGATAAAATATCTTTACAGTTTTTGAACATGAAATTTAGAAAAGGTCTGTTCAATTCTCCTCTTTTTAAAGGGAAAAATGACTGATGAATATGAGACAGTTTGAGGGCTTCTGCCTGGGAGTTTTCATATGGATAGCCATAAAAAAGTTCATCCCCTCCGGTCCCGGTTAATAATACGGTAAATCCTAGAGATTTCGCTTTTTTATACAAAGCCCATTGTGTCATGGATGCGATATCGCATATTGGTTCATCGATATAGTGAATCAGTTCCTCGAAATTTCTACCAAAATCAAGCTCATCCAGTTCAATTTCATGGAAAATCAATCCTTTTTCAATTGCAAACTTTTTCGCGATCATTCTTTCATCACAATCATGCTGTCCCTTATACCCTGCAGTAATAACATGTACTTCCCTTGCTGATTCTTTTGCCAGAGCAGCTATTGTACTTGAATCAATCCCACTACTTAATAAGATGGCAATAGGAACATCACTTCTTAAACATATCCTGATAGAATCCCTAAGTATTCGCAAACATTCTTTTTTAGCATCTTCAAAGCTGCCTTGAAAACTTGTTTCGAAACTTCGTTTCCAATAAGGTTGGATTGACAATCCTGTTTTGTCAATAAGTGCATAGTGCCCGGGTTCCAGTTTTTTTATTTGTTCGATGTAAGTATCCTGTGTTTTAATCGGGTAGTTATATCGAATTGGTTCAGCAAAAGCCTCAAAATTGAGTTGGGGATTTGTCAGGTGATATTTAAGAATAGATTTTAATTCGGTACAAAATATGACACCGGTGGTTAGTTGTGCATAGTACAAGGTTTTTTCACCAATTCTATCCCGAGCGGCAAATAGCCTATTTGTGTGTGTATCATATAAGCACAAAGAAAACATTCCTCTTAAATGCTCCAGGCATTTATTCCCATATTCTTCATATAGGTGAAGTATTGTTTCACTATCGCTATCGGAGTTAAAGATATGTCCTTTCGCTTCCAGCTCTTTTTTAAGTTCAATATAGTTGTAAATCTTCCCACTGCAAACCAGAACCAAGGATTTATCTTCGTTAAAAAGAGGTTGTTTCCCATTCTCCAATCCTATTATAGACAAACGCGTATGTGCAAGACCGCAAATTTCATCTGTCCAGATACCTTCTTCATCCGGGCCCCGGTAATGCATCTCCCGGTTCATTAAAGCAAGTTTTTCTTTATCAGAATCGTTTATGGATGTAAATCTATAAATGGCTGAAATACCACACATGGCTCATTTTCTTAATTTTACACGCCAACAAGCTAGCTTGTACATAATTTGAAGCATACCATATATCGTCTTCTTTGATTTGATCCAATACATAATCTCCAATTTCTGTTGTTCTTTTTTCCAGGCATCATAATCGGGAGTGAACCGTCGAAGAATGGGATGGGAAAATATTTCAGCCAACTCTTTCTGGTATGCGTTAGAATTACATTCTTTACTTGAAATCCCGTCTTTATTGTAGTTTGTAATTACCAACGATAATGTTTTTGTCGAGCAATTTTGTAAAATGATAGTCCGGTGCCAAAATTCGATGTCCGCATTATACCGGAAATCTTCCCTATAATATCCATATTTGAGAAACATTTCCTTTTTTATAAATGTCGATTGATGATTTAATCCTGCATAATACAGGTACCCAAACGTCATGATATCGGGGGGATTGGTTGTGTGAATAACAATCCCTTCATCAGAGACGTTACAACGGCCCAACAAAAAATCAGATGAGTGTGATTCGGAAAAAACATCTTCCAGTACTTTCTCATTAACAAGATAATCACCTGAATTTAAAAATAAAAGATATTCGCCGGTTGACAAATGAATACCCTTATTCATTGCTTCATAAACACCAGAATCAATTTCTGAGATCCATTTGTAGTTTTCAATTAAACATGTATCGAGTTGTTGAATAATTTCCAGACTTCCATCAGATGAACCACCATCAATTATAATATATTCAAAGTCAGTGAAGGTTTGTTTATGAACACTTTCAATAGTTCTCTTAAGCCCCGTACAATTATTTAGGTTTACTGTAATAATGGAGAGCTTTTTCATTAGGTGTTAATCTCTTTAATTTGTTTTCTTAATATTTGGTTGTTTCTTCAAAATGAAAACTTGATTGTCTCCAATTTGTAAAAGGTCAAAGAACCTTGTTATGATATCATGAATCCGGTATTTTCTGATTTTTTCAAGTTTTTCAAGTTGTTTCAACTGATTATCGGAATAGATATTTTTATTCATGTACTTCCAATACAGACTGGGTTCATTGATTTTAGGCATAAAAATCAAATGGATCCATTGCCAATATAACCATTCGGAAAGTGTGGCATGATGGACGGAAGTAATTTGAAGATTGGCCTTATCCGCTGCAATACGCATTGATTTTTTTGAATAGAAATGTAAATGGTATGGAGTATGCCAATGTAACCACCTGTTTCTATACCATTTTACACCCCATCCGTGGGCATTTGGACTACTAATAATTGCCATTCCTCCTTCCTTTAGGTTGGCATAAATTCCCTTCAATAATTCAATAGGGTCCGACACATGTTCGATTACCTGATCTAATGTAATGTAATCAAAGAAATCCTTTTCGTAATTATTGGAGTTATATGGTCCGATCCTGATGTTTAAACCAAATTTAGCTGCAAAAAATGCTGCATTCCGGTCAACTTCTGAGCCATACACATCACACCCTCTTTTTTTATGATAAGATAAAGTTTCTCCAAATCCACAACCGATATCTAAGATTCTCACATTCCGGGGGACATATGTATAAGCTGCAAAATGATAACCTCTTAGCCAGGAAGATAGTCCTTTTCTTTCTTTTAACGGTACAAAATGATTGATGACAAAATCAGAACGGGGATAATAGTTTGTATATAAGTCTGTCAGTTCATCTTCACTGAATCTGGTATTTAGAAATATATGTCTGCAATTGTTGCATATGTTAAGATCAAAGTTTCCCGAATAACCATACCGGTCATCGTAAATATTCCTGCAATAAAAGGTCGTGTCATAACCACATATCGGGCATGTAATATTTTTATTTTCCTCTTTCAGGGGAATAATAACTTTGGGGCAGCAATTTAAATTAAATATCGTATTTTTTTATAAAATCATCAATTTCAAAGAACATTCTTTCGACATCTCTTAGCTCTTCTGCTTGAAAATCCCACCATTTTATTCGAAGCAGAGCTTTGATTTGTTCTTCGCTAAACCGGTATTTAATTACCTTTATAGGACATCCTACAGCTATTGCATAAGGTGGAATGTCTTTTGATACAACGGCTCCAGCACCGATGACAGCACCATCTCCGATAGTTACTCCATCCAAAACAATCACATTTGATCCAATAAATACATCATTTCCTATATTCGTTACTTTGTATTCTTCAATTTTTCTCTCTTTTGAAAGTGGCAATCCGGGTTTACCCACAGAATAAAATGAAGGTGCGGTACTTATTCCATTTGTCGGATGTATACCCCATCCACAAAAAAAATTGGGACCAATGGAGCAGAATTTTCCGATTTTTAAATTAGAGGCACTTGAATTGCAGTTGATATAAGAATAATCACCAATTGTAACCTTAAGTAATTTATGAGGTGAAAATACTGTAGCTGTTTCAGCTATATTACAATCTCTAATATAATCCTCATATTCCTTCCAGTTGATATTCTTTCGAAGTATTCTGATTTCCGGAAATATTTTCCCAAATATTGAATAGAATATTTTTTTTAACATATTCAATCAATTTGAATTTTGTAGTTGAACCTTAATCACTTTTTTAATCCACCTTTTTATTGCTTTATATAAAGTGATACGGTCAATACTTCCATAATTCATTCTTTGCATCATTAAATCATATTCGAAATTTCTCTCAAAAATCTTGGGATGAACCAATGGAAATGATATTTCATCAGTGGGGATATTGGCCATTTCACTGCTTTCATCATTAGTATGCGTCGCATTTTTGCCATAACCAATATTTGAGATAAGATTTACATTGGGAACAATTGACAATTGTTTTTTTAAAAAGCTGGAAAAAAAGAACTGATAATCCCAAATATCAGTTGGTATATTGTTATGGATTTCGGTAAAAATCCTTTTCCAAGCTAATTGAAATTCAATTTTATCAAACAAATATTTTAAGAATTTCTTTCGATTTATTTCACCCCATTTTTTTATTTTATAATCAAAATCATTCCAATTTCGTTTCCAAGTTGCCCAACCAAGCGTATAAGGGAAAACTGAAAAAAAGTAACTTGAGTTATTTTGTTTATGAAGATGCTTAATGTCAAAATTGAGACCTGATATGATTGCAATTCGGTCATTATAGCGATATTTTTCCAATAATATAGCACAATAATGGAAAAATGAAGGTACAGGGACACAATCGTCTTCTAAAATTATCCCCTCTTCTACATGATCAAAAAACCAGGAAATGGCAGTTGCCGGGCCTAAACCACAACCTAAATTCTGCTCCTGGAAAAGTGTTTTTACTTCACAGGCCCAATCTATATTATCAATTACCCATTTTCTTAAGGTTTCGCATTTATCTTTGTCATTAGGATTGCCTGTTCGTGGGCCATCTGAAGCAATAAATAAGTATTTGGGTTTTATATTTTTAATTGCTAAAAAAACCTGAACAGCAGTATCATGTCGGTTGAAAATAATAAATAGGATAGGGATATTAAACATTTTCATTTTAAATGTGAATGATTATTGAATAAAAGGTTTTTTTAAGCTTTGAAATGAATTTGTCAATATTCTCAAATCTATGCTTATACCTCTGGAGTTCTTTAGAAATTGTAAAATTATGTTGGATTAGTTCATCGTATTTCTTATAATCCTGTAAGACCTTATCAGGTAAAAAACTCCTTAGAATTTTTTGCCTTTCCTTATTATGTTTTATCGAAGGTTTTGTTCCAATACCGTTCGCATCAAAGTGCGAAATTGTAATATTCTGATATTTATATGTTGCATTGCCAAATATGATCGTCTTTACAAAGAATTGCCAGTCAGAAACTATGCAGTTAGATTCATCATAAAGTCCAAATTTGTCAAATAAATTTCGTTTAATAAAAGCCGCCTGGTGCCTGATTGTTCCCATATAAAAATCATAAAATGTCAGATTAAATTTTCCGCAAGCACAATCGACTATCTGAGGTTTATCTTTAAATTCTAAAATAATATTTCCATAAAAGATATCTTCATTGAAGTTTATAGTGAAAACACTTTCTAATATATTATCCACTAACCAATCCCCTGAATTCAGAAACAAACAGTACACTCCGGTGGCTTTGAGAATCCCTTTATTCATAGCACTATAAATTCCCTCATCCGTCTCGCTAACCCAAAATGTAATTTTATCATTATATTCTTTTATCACTTCCACACTCCCATCCGTTGACCCCCCATCAATAATGAGGTATTCGAAATCGGAAAATTTCTGTGAAACCACGCTTTCGATGGTTTTTCGCAAACCAGAGGCGTTATTGAGGTTAATAGTGATAATAGATAGTTTCATTTTCTCCTTAGGTCTGAAATATTACTTAACTTTACAAAATATTATATTAATCATTCATAAATTCGATTTAAACATTTTTCAATATCTTTTATGGCGATTAAATTTTCAAATGGGTAATGTAGTTTTTTCTTTTCTTCAATCAATGAGGTTTCTTTTGAGTCATAAGAATACCAACGATAGCCAAAATCTTCTATAAAATCATAAACTTCACCCAGATAATATCCTGCTGCGAAAGCATTAGTTTCAGTAAATTCGACCATCATTACAGGAGAATCATCTCTTGATAATAACTCCGATGCTCCTTGTAATACGTATTTTTCCCATCCCTCTACATCCAATTTTATTAAATCAATTTTTCCTATCTTATTCTCAATAATAAAAGTATCAATTGTGTCTACTTCTACTTTTATAGTATCTGATTCTTTAAGGAAATCTGTAAGAGCAAAACTATTCCATGCATCATGACCATCATTGGAAACATATAAGTCTAAAATTGTTTTCTGATTTGATAATCCTATATTATAATATTTTACATTGCTTAATTCATTCAAGTGAATATTTTGCTTAAGTCTTTCAAAAGTGCCTAGTGTGGGTTCAAAAGCAAAGACTTTACCATTATTCCCTATGATTTTTGAGGCATGTAGTGTATACAATCCAATGTTCGCACCGATATCAAAAAAAGTATCTCCATTTTTCAAATATTTTTTGATAAACCCAATTTCATTTAATTCAAAGCCAAAATAGATCAATTTGCATAATATGCTATTCTTAAATAAATAAATACTAATCTCATCATCTAATTTATAAATAAGACTATCTGAATCTCCAAAAAGTGATTCCCATTTTTCCTCCGGCGTTGGTGGAGGAGGTGGCGCTGGTATATAGGTTCTTCTTCTAATATAATAATTAGAACAATGTTTTAAAAACATAGCCACTTTTACATCAAAACTCTTCAATGTTCCCATTTAAATAGTTCTTGTTAGTCCATTTTATTTTAGGCATTATTATCCCAGGCCTTTGATCAGCATAATTCCTATTTATTCCACCAATATTGTAAACTGTGAAAGTATATTTAATTAAATCATGAATTATCCATCTAACATTATGGATACCAATAGAAATGCTAACCTGATAATTACCGGCCCTTAATAGTAAGTTTGGGATTTGTGCTTTAGAATTATAAAACCCAGGTTTAATACAAACTATGTCTTTGGCACTTTCATCATGGAAAGATCTGAAAATAGTTACATCTGTTTTAGTATCAATTAAGTCAAAACCAATCCTTAAACCTGTTATTTCTTTCTTTACTTCATAATCAAACCTAATTTCAATTGGATGTTTAGTTAAGAAATTATCTCTTAATCCATTTTGCATTAGATTAAAACTTATTAATGTAAAGTCGTTATCACTGAACAAGTATTTATTTGATTGAGCAACATATTTCTTTTTTTTATCTATACTGTTCAAATAATGGATTATCCCTTTATTTACATCCCCCAAATATTCAACTGATCCTTTTGAAAGGACAGTTATACGTTTACACAAATTTTCGATGGAAGTCATATTATGGCTCACAAATAGGACAGTCCTTCCTTCTTCCATTGAAATATCATGCATTTTGCCGATGGCTTTTTTCTGGAATTCAACATCGCCCACGGCAAGGACTTCGTCGACTACCAGGATTTCAGGTTCCAGGTGTGCTGCAACGGCAAAGCCTAAACGTACCAGCATGCCTGAAGAATAACGTTTTACCGGGGTGCCGATAAAGGGTTCCACACCTGCAAAGTCCACGATTTCGTCGAACTTTTTTCGGATTTCGGGTTTGGTCATACCCAGGATAGCACCATTCATAAAGATATTTTCCCGACCGGTCATCTCGGGGTGAAAGCCGGTGCCTACCTCCAGGAGAGAGGCGATCCTTCCACGGGCCTTAACTATGCCGGTTGTAGGAGCTGTTACCTTTGACAGGATCTTCAGCAACGTGCTCTTGCCAGCGCCATTTTTACCAATAATTCCCAGCACTTCACCTTCCTCTACTTCCAGATTGATGTCGCGGAGAGCCCAGATGTAGTCCTTTTGGGTACTTCTCCCTTTGCCGGAATTCTCTCCGATCTTAAGGTAAGGATCTTCTTTACCGCGGATATTCATCTGAACCCAACGATTCATGTCATGGGAAAGAGTTCGGGTACTGACTAACCCAAGACGGTAATGCTTACTTAGGTTTTCTATTTTGATTGCTGTCGGCATGATTTCGTTTTTCGAATTCAGATTTCAGATTTATTTGTTCTGTGGTTCAATTGATGTTTTTCAGTTAAAAAAATAGCATCCAAATCTTCAAATATGTTATTCTCTTAATGACAAAATACTTGATCGTCTGTTGCGAATAAATCTTCAATCTGCTCTCTCCAATTTTAAGATACGGCTCATCTTTTCCCTGGATGTTTATTTGATACCAACGGTTCAGATCGTGAGAAGTCGTTTTTGTGGAGACTAAACCTATGCTGTACTGTTTGGAGAGATTATCTATCGGCCGAGTGTAGGCGCTGTGCGGGATTATGGGGCTGCATCTGTATCACCCGTGACGATCTACAAGGCGAGTGACGACCTTCGAAAACCACCTGAAGCCCGCATTGTGTATACACTTTGTTGGGCGTAGTATTTTATTTTTTCTTTGTCCGTTGGATTTTCAATCTCTGGAACCCATAAAGTATCACTGAAAACAAATACCTCTGAACCCTTACTTGCATTACCTGCGTGATAATTAATATCAAATGTTGTTTGCCGAAATTTTGCGTACAAATCCCTAATTGGCTTAACATTATCATAGGAAACAATCCATTTAATATCACCTAGTCCATTGATAACATTAAAAATCTTTTCGTGATCTTCGTGTTTATAGAAGTTTATATATAAATCGCGTCCTTTTTTGTAATATGGTGGGTCAAAATAAATGAGAGAATTTGAAGGTAGCTCGGCTGCAATTTGAGGTATTAGGCCTACAGCATCTTGATTATATAATTTAATCCTGTTTTTGTAAAGTGAAACTCTTTTAATTCGTTTTGCTAAATCGGTTTTATTAAATCTTGCATCAATTTTCCATTGTCCATGTTGTTCTAAACCGCCTATTATACCTCCTTTAAGAATCCCAGACCGATTAGTTCGATTAAGAAATAATGTTGAAAATCCCACTTCCAAAGAATCAAACTCTTGTTTATGATTTTGAATATACTTTTGTCGTTTCCATTCATCAACAGTTATTGAGGTATCCCAAATTTTTTTACAAAATTTGTCAGGTTTATTTATAATTGAGTCCCAGAAACAAAAAACTGAATAATCAAAATCATTGATGTGTGCTACAGAGGCATATTCGTTAATCAGCAATGACAATGCTATTGAAGCCCCACCTGCATAAGGCTCTACATAATGTCCGCCGTTTAAACAATTACCTTTAAAAAGTAACTCAATATAATCAGACAATCTCCCCTTACCTCCTGGGTATCTTAATGGTGAATAGAAATCCATATACTTAAATTAAATCCCACAATTTTACAATAAACAATTCAATGTTGTCCCAAGCCATTTTCAAATCGTTTTCTGATGGATTTAAATGTCTATTATGCACATATGAATTAAAAGTGTCAATAGATAGTATATAATTGCTATTTGCTACACTATTTCTAATTGCTTTCAGCTTATGTTTATCAAGGTGCTTATTTGTTTCGAGATATTTTGCAACTTCTTCAACCTTTTTTCTTAATGTATCATCTATATTAACTGAAGTCACTTTTTGCGCTTCAATAAAAGAGTCTATGCTTAATTCAATAAATACCCTAAAAGTAATTGCGCCAGCATTGCAAAACTCCCTCAAATCTAAATCTTTCAGCTCCCTATAGATTTTATTAACTCGTGGTTGATTTATGTGAATTATTGTGCTTTTTGGAATAATTGAATTCCTTGAAGTTGAAAGCGGTTTACTTTTTGATTTGGGAGGAGTTGCAGCTGGGGGATTGGCTTGAACATGTTTTGTGGGAGGATTAGAAGTTGTTAGTTCCCAATTATCCTTGAAAGATATTCTTTTATTTGGCAAATCCGAAGGTTTAAAAGTCTCCAGATAATTCAACCTGTCATCCTTGTAATATATTTCCTTAACAGTAAAATCATTACGAAGTAAATCTTTTGCAACTTTTGATAATGGTTTTACAACTTCCTCAGCAGGTAAATTTGAATAAACTTTTCCATTACTAATTTCAATCCCAACTGTCTTTCTAAAATCTGGGTCAGTTATTAATCGTTGGAAACTCGAAGAAGGGAGGTTTGGTAAATTCTTTTTTAAATCTGCATCAATATTTTGATTTTTTAGGAAGTCTATAACTTGTAAAGCATATGAGGCCTTACCTTCTACCCTTTCTTCAAATCTTGCCTTTTGTTGAGCATCCCACGTAACAACACCAACGCCATCATTTTCCCCTGTATGTTTTAGTTTTATCCATCTATTAGCATCGTTTTCATTTTCAAAAATTACACAAGGAATCTCAGTAATTGGACTTTGATAAAAAATCTCACTTAGCTTTTTAAATGTGTTTAGTAACGATTTGTCTTTTTCTGGAATTAACTCAGGATTTGTCAACAATTTTAAAGCTGTGATTCTTCTATTTCCTTCTAAAACGTTGAATTGATTTTCCGATTTCTCATGTGGTGTAACTAAAACTAATTCAGAAGGATTCAATCCATTATCAATAATGTCTTGAGCAAGTTTTACTAATTTTGTGCCTTGGTCTTCAATCATCTGAGCTATTGCCTCTCTTTGATTTCCTACCATTTCAAATCTTGGATTCTCTATGTTTACGCTTAACAATGACAAGTCAAGTAATTTAGATTCGAAATTCATAATGTTAATATTTTAAGAGTGATGCGGTTTCTCAATATTACGCCCAACTTGATTCTTGTGGCCATTTGCTTTGGGTAACTATTAATAATTGCAGATTGGTGATTTCGGATTTAAAATTTATAAATCAGCTAAAAGTGATTTTATTATTTTGTAATTTCAACATAGGTGTTCAATCCGATTTGATGTGTTCGTGTATCCAGATTATTCAGTTCTGCATGGTCAGATATGCCATATTCTACTTTTCTGATGCCGGAGAAACCGATGTGTTTACAAATCATTTCCAAATCATGAAAGCTGGGGAACAAGATATTTCCCCACATATCATATGCTTCAGTTTTAGCTAATAAGGCTGTCTCTATATTTGAATCAGAGTAGTGCTTATTCAGTACACCTTCCAGACCAGGTGTTGAAATCCTTAACACTCCTCCAGAACGAAATGTCCTGTAAACTTCATATAAAAAAATGATTAGTTCGCTTTGTTGTATGCACGCAATAAAATCTTCGGCAAAACCATAAGCAAATGTTTCATCATGGAAAGGATGTTTTTGAGTAAGATTTACTTTGGCAGTTTTAAAAATATCGCTTTTTTCAATATCACGATCCACATTTAACCAATCTTTCAAATAGTTGCGATAACAACCATAATTAATTTTATTAAGGCCATAGGTTTCTGAACTTTCATGATATTTAATTTCCTGATACTTTTTAATTCTTACTAGTTTAAATCCAATTAATTTAATCAAATATTTAATCAGAGACTTGATAATCATTTAATTGTATATTAGTAGTGAGATGTTGTTACAGACATTAATTCTTTTTTTATAGTTTTTTTACGTTAGTCTTGATCAGTTTTTTAAAACTAAAGCTTTCACCTGCTAACTTAATCATAAGTCGGAAGGAAATAACTTTTCCGTCAATTTCAGAACGGTTAAGGGGAATATTGTTTATATAATTTAACAATCCATTGCATCTCAAAGTTCTAAAACCCATTTTTTCAAAGTACTCAGCTTCTATGTCTGTATATGATCCGAACGGAAATGATAGAAATGGAATGAAATTGGGATGTTCTTTCAGTATTTTGAGATTTTCAATTATATTCTGTTTGCACCAATCTGGTGTCATTAGAGAATGATGTATATGTTCATGCCCGTGTAACCCAATCGTAAAAAGCGGATTTTTAATTGCAAATAATTCTTTGAACGCTATGTATAAGCTCCTTTCAGTTTTAAATGCGGAGTAACTTTTTTCCACATTTCTTCTTAAAGCTTCATAATCAATCGTTTCATCCGGTTTCTTTAATTTCTGGATGCTTTCCTTTATGTTCTCCGGTATCGAAGAAGGATTGTCTGCCGAATCTATAAAGTTTGCTATGTCTGTCCATTTTACTGCATTCCCATCTAAATAGGCAGTATTAATAAAAAATGTTGCAGGAATATGATACTTTTCCAACAAAGGGATGGTATCTGAAATATTTGAATATCCATCATCAAAAGTACATACCACATAACGGTGTTTCCTCTTTATTGAATTCGACAAAAAATAATTTGCATGTGTCAATGGTATAAAAACAAATTTTTTCCGTAATAAAAACTTTATTGATTTTTCAAAATCCTCCATTGATGTCCAATCCAGGGTATTGTTGAATCCGCGTATAAAATTATGACTTACCTGGTGCCAGACAAGGATAATAATTGGTTTCCTTAAGTAAAGTTTCAAGACAAACTTTAAGTAGATAATTGATTGTATAATAATTACTTTGAGAGAATAAATAAGTTCCGTATTAGGTATGTTTAAAGTTAGAAAATCTGTTATTGTCTTTTTGTACTATCATATTTTAATATAATGTGCTATATGTTTAACCCACCTATCGCACCATTCATGTAGATGTTCTCCCGGCCGGTCATCTCGGGGTGAAAGCCGGTGCCCACCTCCAGGAGAGAGGCGATCCTGCCTCTTGCTTTAACGGTTCTGGTGGTCGGGGCGGTGACCTTCGACAAGATCTTCAGCAACGTGCTCTTGCCTGCGCCATTTTTACCAATAATACCCAGCACTTCACCTTGTTCGACTTCCAGATTGATGTCGCGGAGAGCCCAGATGTAATCCCTGGAGGGCATGGAGTGGGAAGGAGGGGAGGCGATTGCAGATTGGCGATTGCAGATTTCAGATTTATTTTCTAACTCAGTTTCGTTTATATGGCTCAAATGGCTCTTTGTACTATTTCCCGGACTAAGAGAAGGATTGGTGACCGGTGATTTCAGATTATTCTTCGGAGCACGAATAGATCTGGAATCTGCACTTTGAGATCTGCCCTCGGCTCTTTCTCCAATTTTAAGATATGGATCCTCTTTGCCGCGGATATTCATCTTGTACCAGCGGTTCAGGTCATGGGATAAGGTACGGGTACTTATTAGACCAAGGCGGTACTGTTTACTTAAGTTTTCTATTTTGATTGCTGTGCTCATCTATACAGTATCCATAAACGACCGCTGGACCTTGTTGAACACGATTATTCCAATCCCAAGGATGGCCACCATGAATCCGAAGGAATACGCCAGGTGTCCCC
>Ga0255341_1003574_pt1 | contig 17291 bp, 9 predicted proteins | sample wastewater_treat_8_FD_192418 | JGI IMG/M metagenome (GOLD analysis project Ga0255341, IMG submission 192418) | Wastewater microbial communities from Lulu Island WWTP, Vancouver, Canada - plant12 | ecosystem: Engineered > WWTP > Wastewater > Unclassified | place: Canada: Vancouver, British...
CAGCGTTTTGGTAGTTTATCCTACTTTGCATTATCCGGAATCTTTAATTATAAAAGACACTGCCTGGAAACAAACTCTAACAGCTGTTACAAGTCCAGATAAAAAGCATAGCATTGAAACGCTTTACATTGTATTTTCAGAAGTGCCGATTTCCGGGTGGGAAAATTTTAAAAGTAACAGTAATTTTACCGAATTGATATTTAGTGCTGGAGAGGAAAGCTTTATTTTGTTTCAAAAATGGTTAGGAAGAAGCGATCCTAACAAACGCATAGAAAAAATGGTGCAGTTGCATATTTTTGAGCAAAAAGAAAATTAGGAACAAGGATTTAGCGAACAATACGGATTTTTTATGATAAATTGATCCGGGAAGAGCAGGACTATCACGATTGTCCCTCACCTAGATATTTTACTCTTTGTATCCACTTTCTCATATCATGGAGACCTATTGCTAACAATCCTCCAGAGCTATAGACCCTTAGATGTCTAGAGTTTTAGGTCTTTTCCGCCGTTAGCGATGGTGGTTATAGCAGCAAGGGTACACCTGTTCCCATTCCGAACACAGAAGTTAAGCTTGTCTGCGCCGATGGTACTGCACGGGCAACTGTGTGGAAGAGTAGGTCGCCGCCATCGCTAACGGCGAATTTTTTGAAGTCGAGAAGTAGAGAAGTTTAATTTGCGCCCCTATGATTTTATTCTTTACGATATCTTTGGTGCCACCTATGATTCGTGACGACCTTAAACTTTATCTCTCACAGATTTCACGAATAACACAGATAAAAAATTTAGTTTACGCAGATTTCGCAGAGTATTATTTAATAATAATCATTATATTTTAATCCGATTGATCCAGTTTTTTGCATTCTATCTTTTTGTCGTCACGAGTCCTCGCTGTAAATGAATTTGTGGCTTATTTATAATTTATGATGCTGTGACGACTCCTGACTTGCGTTTTTTTCGTTTTGCTTTTCTAAATACCTCAAGACCTTTCCGTCCTTGCCATCAGCACACAATCAAACAATGATGTACCTATCATCCACTCATCATTTTGGATGGGTTGATGATGGGTAGCGAGTTAGGAAGAAACAAGAAAAGGGATAAATCGCATTATCCTATAATATAATTTCCCTATTGAAAATACAGTTATTTTGACAGAACTTGTCCAGATTCCTGCTTTTGCGGAATGACAAAGGAATTTTCCTTCAAAATTCACATTAGAAAGGGAGGTGATGAATCTTTAGCTTGACAACTGGTTACAAATTATTATAAATGCACTAAAAAAGATTGGAACATCTATTTATCAAATTGAAAAGAGAGTTATTATATTAAATATTGTTTGGATTTCTGCTTGCGCGGGAATGACAAGACATTTATCAATAGTAAATGACATTAGGAGATGGAACAATGAGGATAGACCCGAAAAAGTTAGAAAAATATCTACGCTATTTCTTTATCCTGTTAACTTCGGTTGTAATTGGTTATAATGTTTATTTGGCACAATGGGAGACATTTTGGTCGGCAGTAATGACTTTATTGCTGTTTATGTTACCGACGGTGCTGGAAAAAAGAAATGCTATAACAATTCCTACTTCCTTGCAAATCATAATCTTACTATTTATATTTGCCTCAATGTACTTGGGAGAAATTCACCGTTATTTTTATCGTTATCGCTGGTGGGACAGGATGTTGCATACGGCATCCGCGGTAATTTTAAGCTATTCAGGTTTTATTTTAATTTATTCTATGAATAAGGATTATAAGGTAGATGTGAAATTAAGTCCGAAATTTATGGCGCTGTTTAGTTTTTGTTTTGCGATAATGGTTTGTGCCCTATGGGAAATTTTTGAATATACCGTTGATGCCATTTTTGGGGTGGATATGCAAAAAGCACGGAATTTGGAAAAGGTCTACGGTTTTTTTGATACTCGTTTAGGGGTTAAGGATACAATGAAGGACTTGATTATAGATGCTATTGGCGCGTATGTTGTCTCTTTGATCGGATATTTTCATTTGAAAAGAAAAAAGGATGAGGATTCGGCTTTTTGGTCATTGCATAAACAGTTTATGAAAGATAATCCGGAACTTTTCGGGCTGGCTGAAGAAGAGAATAAAATAGACATGAAAATGAACAGAATAAAAAAATAAAATAGATTAAGGATAAACAGTATAAAAAGATTTATGGGATTTTAAAAAACAATATTTGCAAAAAAGCCCGTAGGACGATACTTTAATAGCGATGGCGGTGTAAACCCCTCGTTAAAAATAGGAAAAACCCTCTATGCTCTCCGCTCTTTGCCCTCTGCAAAAAGCCCATCAGGGCGACACAATGATAGCGATGGTGGCGTAAGCCCCTCGAAAAATGTAAGCCCCGACTTCTTTTTTCTTTTCATCTTCCCATTTTCCAAAAGCCCGCCAGGGCGACACAATGATAGCGATGGTGGCGTTAGCCCCTCGTTTGAATAGAGAATGAAAAATGAAGAATGAATTAATTCAGGAGTCGTCATCGCTTGTATAACTTTGCACATTGTAACAAATTAATTTAGAGATGAGGACTCATAACGACCAGAGGAAATTCTATAAACTCTTTGGCAAATCGGAAATTGTCAATCCTTTTTTCCTCAACTGCATAATATGATTTAAACACTATAGAATTTATTTCCCCAGAGAAAGTTATTAAACTGCAGATAACTCCTGCCTTACTTTGGCTTGTTTTTATCTTGGTGCTACTTCTTACAACAAAGTAACAACCAAGTAACGATTCCCTAACGAGACAAGGGAAGTGTTACGGAAGTGTTACGGAGTCGTTACTTAATCGTCTATATAACAAGCAATTATGCGTCCTAACCCAATAACGACAAGAAATATGGCTAATTGTTTTATTACCAATGGATAAGACAATAATACAAAGAATTATACAGGTAGTGTCTCAAAGTTTGGTGTAAATAAGGTAACGCCTGATGAAGAAAAATGTTGAGCCGGATCCCGCACTTTGTTTTGATGATTTTAACAAAACTAAAAGACAAGGAGAAGATCATAACTCAACCGAATAGAAAGAAAGATGAAAGAGCGGAAGTAGCACATTGAAGTAGAATCAAATGCACCAACTCACTGGAGCGCCTAAATGAAGAGCTTAGACGCAGAGAGAAATGTATCAGGATATTCCCGGATAAAAAGAGTTGCCTGCGGTTGTTTGGTGCGATCCTGCAAGGCTATTCAGAGGACTGGATAAGCGGGAAACTGTATCTTTCGGGGTCAATAGAAAGAATCAGAGAAAACCTAAAAAAGCCGCTCCCATTTGAGGCAACGCAGCAAGGTAGCTTGTTTTGAAAAAGAACTTGACTGGAATTAAGAAGATGAAAAGAATGCAATTGGTCGTTTGGCCATACATAGATTGTGAGTAATGAGGGATAAAAAATGCCCTCAAAGAACCTGATAAACAACGAGTTGGAATTTACACCAACATTTGGGACTCAACTATATGGGGCTGGGTTGGATGTTTGGGTGCATATGATTCACACAGAAGATGCAGGTAACTAACAATGTTGATACTTAAAGAAAGAAGGGCTTTGGTGCAAATTATTGGAGCGTAACATGACAAAAATAATCATGCCACCACGGTTTGATCTAATTAGTGTTAACAGTTGGTGCATTAAATTAGACAACATAGAACTTAGTGAAGAATGTTCATTCGATTACTCATCTGTCACTTTTTTTGAACCCTCCGGAATGCTTCTTTGTAGTGCGAAAATTCGACAGTTTATTAAATTACACCCCCAAGTTAGCTTTAGTGATAAAGACTTTACTCATCATACATATGCTGCAAACATGGGATTCTTTCAAAGCGTTTATCAAGATTACGGCAAATCACCAGGGGAAGCGCTAGGGAATGATAACTATCTACCTATCTCTAAGATCAATGTTTCAGAAGTGCGGAAGAAAGCACTTACTGACTCTAAGCACATTGTAGACACCCTACAAGAAGAGGCTAGAAGACTATCTGCTGTCTTATCCAGAAATGATTCAATACTTAAGACTGTGTTAACGTACACTATTAGAGAGCTACTGCGAAATGTAGTTGAGCATAGCTTTGCTCAGGAGATATGGTATTCTGGTCAATTCTGGCCCTCTAAGAATCGGGTTGAAATTGCTATATTAGATGAGGGTATTGGTATTTACAATAGCCTTAAAAAAAACAATAGGTTATGCGTTAAAAGTAATGTGGATGCACTTAAGGCATCGATTTTACCCGGGGTAACTTCTGTTAGGAGCCCCAATCCCAATGACGAATACGCAAATTCAGGTTATGGATTGTATCTGACTCGCCGAATAGCTGTTGATGGTGGAGACTTTGTAATATTATCAAATGATTGTATGCTCGGTTCAAATAAGTTGCACGCAGAAATTTTAAGACCTGCGAGCTTTCAAGGTACATTAATTCGAATTAGACTCAACACCTCATCTATACCTTCTCTTGATGAGCAGTTATCGAAATACATATCTGAGGGAGAAAAACTAGCAAAAAAGATCAAACAGAACGCTATAGTAACAGCTTCACAAATTTCTAGATTGATACATGATGATTATAATTGAAGTTATACAACACTGTCAATTTGTGAAGGTTAAAAATGGCCGAAAAAGATGCTGTTATTCTCATTCGTACACATTGGCAAGCAGAGGATTATGATGGGTAATTATGTGTATATGAAACTGTTTAACTATACTAGCAACGCATCGTCTACCACTGATGAAGTGGTACAAAGGTTAGGGGCATAAATGCCAAAAAGACCTAGATCACATAGTCTTGAAGATGAATCAAAAAACAAACTGAGATTATTACTGCCGGAAAGATGGGTGTTCAGGGATAAATCTCATGACTATGGAATTGACTGCGAAGTTGAGTTGTTTGATGAACACGCTAAAACAACTGGTCTCTTGTTCTATGTTCAACTCAAAGCTACCGATTCAAAACTTAGTAGGGTTATTCATTCAGTTTCAATGGATACTGAAACAATAAAATACTTCTATTCACTTGATGTCCCTGTTCTTATCGTCCGATATTCTTCTCATAAAGACGAATTCTATGTTAAATGGTTTAGTTCAATTGATCTTTACTACTCAAAACCTGATTCTAAGACAACTACAATCCGATTCAACGAAGTAGATAAATGGGATGATAACACAGCAGCAACAATTGAGAACTGGCTTTGTATGCTCAGGCAGTTGAGAAATGATCACATCAGATTGCCATTCAGAACCAGCATAATCATAGATGACAAAACAACCTTGTATTGTCCTGCCTTATTGTATATGTCTCAGATTAAAAGCGAGATGAGTCATTTCAATGACATTTTATCCTTACAAGACAACATTTCAGAATCGGTTGTAATGGTCAGGATTTTCGATGATGAACTTCAAGTTGAAATCATCGGAATGGGGGGTATTGTATCACATTATGATAAATCTCAGTACAGTGATCTTGATGGAGCAAAGTCCATCGCTTCCTTGATTATTAGAAGCATAGGAATTTGGCTAATTCTAAATGTTTCGCCAGAAAGGGGCTATAAAATTCTAACTGACAACGGATTATTTAGAGACACTATTGATATACCAGGGCTTTATGCTATTTGTTTGCCTAAGCTTATGCGCAGTACAATCTACATCAGTTTATTGGATGAAATCTATCAATCTTATCAAGGATCACTAAGCACAGATTTGATGCTTTCAATACCTGTTATTTTAAGTGAGAGCGTGGTGGGTGATACTCGTCGTGAAGAAGCACTAGCGGCCTTTTGGAAGAAAACACTTGTCGAAGTCAGTATGAAATGCGAAGATCAAGAAATTGGGGCTTTCGTGTATAGCTTGGGAAACCTTCTCCGAAGCATATGTAAATTCAGGGAAGCATTTCACTATTATTGGAAAGCGAAAAAGCTAGTCCCTGAGTACTTAGGAAGAGATTATTATTATATGGAAATAGCTGGGGTCTTGTTTCATCTATTTAGATTTAAATTATCTGCCAAGTTGTACTTACAAGCCTATGAACTTGGAAAAGACCCAAAAGCAATTGCATTGCATGCAGATGCATTAATGTATAATGGACAGTATAAAGAAGCACTCTGTAAATTCGATGATTTCTTAAGTATCTGTTCAAAAGATGATTTCAGCGTAACTGAGTGGATGTTAAAACGGTGCTGCTTGGACTATATGGTAAATGGCTGTTCTATTTCAAATCAAATACGCCAACCACAACTATCACAAAAATATGCATCAGACGGAAATCCTAATATGGATTCTCTCGCTAAGGCACTTGATACAGATGCTTTGTGCGGATTAGCTTGGTTTAAATTGGGATGTTTACTAAAAGATGAATCCAACTGGAATAATGCAGCTATGTGCTATCTAATCTGTGGGTTGCTTCAACCCTATGACATTGAAACTTGGATTGACACTTTCTTTTGTTCTCTAAATGCTAAACTTCCCTCTGAACATCTTCTATTAGTAATATCACATGCCTACAAGATCAATAGAGACTCATTTCTTACAGAATTATATCAATGCTTGTATGCATCATTAGAACCTGAGCTCGCAAGCAAAATATCTAGTATGATTGATACTATAATAAATGAAGTAAAAATCAAGTTGAAACAGCAAGAATCTTTCATTGTCAGGTATGATGGTGAAATAATCTATTCAACTAATAGTTACTTCCTTACAAACAAGAAGCAATGATTGTCTTAAGATAAATTGGAGTATTCATGGACATAACTGGCTTGAATAGGGAAAAGGCTGAGCAGATTTTAAAACAGAAGTTTGGCTTGGAAAGGTTCTATGATGAACAATGGGAGACCATATCTCGAATTATTAGAGGTGAAAGGTTACTGTTAATAGAAAGAACAGGCTATGGGAAATCACTATGTTACCAGTTTCCGGCCTTGCTCTTTGATGGTTTGACTGTAGTTTTCTCTCCCTTGATAGCGCTAATGCGAGACCAAGTTAATAAACTACAAGCCCTGGGTATAACGGCGAAGTGCATAAACAGCAATCAGAGCGATGAAGAAAACATGAATGTGATTACAGAGGCGAAGCAAGGAGATGTAAAAATACTATACATTGCTCCAGAAAGGCAAGAAAACATGATATGGCTTGAAGAAGTACGTCACATGAAACTATCCATGGTAGTTGTTGATGAAGCGCACTGCATATCAGTTTGGGGCCATGATTTTCGCCCGGCATACAGGCGTATTATAAATCTTGTTAATTTGTTACCAAAAGGCTTGCCGGTACTTGCAACTACGGCGACAGCAACAAAAAGAGTTGAGCATGACATAGCATCTCAGATTACCGGTGAGTTGAAGGTTATCAGGGGAAACCTGCTGCGAGAGAATTTCCGATTATATGTAGTTAATGTGCAGTCGGATGACGATAAACTTATTTGGCTTGCTCAAAACATTACCAAGTTGGAAGGTACTGGGATAATCTATACTGGAACGGTTGTTGAAACCGAGTTGATAAGTAAATGGTTTGATTTTCTAAGAGTACCATCCAGATCCTATAATAGCAGATTGGATGCAGGCACAAGAACTGAGGTGGAATCAGGTTTGCTAAACAACGAGTGGAAATGCGTGATCTCAACAAATGCTCTCGGTATGGGAATAGACAAGCCAGACCTCCGATTTATCATTCACACACAATTTCCTCAATCACCAGTTCACTATTATCAGGAGATTGGTAGGGCAGGCAGAGATGGATTACCAACAGTAATAGTTCTTCTATATAATCCTGAAGACAGAGACCTTCCGGAAGCATTCATAGAGGGTGCTAAACCATCGACATCTAAGTACCAGAAAGTAATCGCTGCTATACAAAATGAAATGCTTAGCGAAAAGGAACTGATGAAAAGAACTAACCTTAGCCAGACGCAAATCCGAGTTATTCGAGCTGATCTGCTCGACCAGGGAATCATCAGAGAAGTGTATATAGGAAAGTCCAAGAAATATGAGTTTATCCCAAATTCAAAGCCATTTGATCCCAGCTTTTACGATCAGGTTCGGGAGGCAAAGACAAAGGAACTGAATGCCATGATAGAATATGCAGAGACATCCCAATCACGTATGTCTTACTTGTGCGAATACTTGGGAGACATACATAATAAGGAATTTAACAATTGCGATAACACTGGTTTAGCAAAACAATATGTTAGATCAAGCCCTGAGTGGATTGAGAAATTAAACCAATTCCGCTTAAGTTACTTCCCAGAACTTCAAGTAAAATCAGAAAAAACCAACCTCATAGATGGAGTAGCAGGTTCATATTATGGGGTATCTAATGTTGGAGCTGCTATTCACAGGTGTAAATATGAAAATGGTGGCGATTTTCCAGATTTCCTGATCACACTAATGCTAAAAGCTTATTACTCCAAATTTCGCAACGAGAAATTCGACTTAATCTTGTATGTTCCACCAACTGTGTCTGGGGACTTGGTTAGACATTTAGCGGAAAAAGTCTCATATGCATTGAAAATTCCTATTCTGCACGATCTAGTTAAAATTCGCCCTATCCAGGAGCAAAAGATATTTGAAAATTACATCCTCAAGTCAGATAATGTCGCTGGAGCGTTTTCAATTCCGGATTCGCAAAAAATAACGGGTAAAAAGATCTTGTTGATTGATGATATCTTTGATAGTGGAGCCACCATTAAAGAAATTGGTAGGTACTTATCAAAGCAAGGAGCTATACTGATAGCACCATTGGTTTTAGCCAAAACAGTCGGTGGCGATAAATTATGAAACATATTAGAATGTAAGGTATTAAGACTATGCAACAAGCAGCCTACTGGATCACGATATCGCACTTGAAAAGATGGACAAATGCGCAGATAAACGAATTGATCCAGCAAATCTACAATGTCAATGGGTCAGATCTATATGAATTCTTTTCTCTTGACCTTGAGGCATGGAAAAACCTCTATTCCATTGACGAAAAGCGGTTACCTTCATTGCTGGAAGCTAAAGACCAGATAGCGAATAATGCGTTCTTAGCTGAGGATCTATACAACCAAGGCTTTGAACTCATTCCAATAAACTCGAATGAATATTCTCCAACCATGAAAAACAACTTAAAACAAGCGTATTCCCCTCCTTTGCTCTACATAAAAGGTAATAAACAGCTACTACTTGAGGATTCAATTGCAATTGTGGGATCTAGGAATGCCAGTAATAAAGGACTAGAGTTTACCGAAAACATAGTAAAAAAGGCCAGTGAGGACTATAAAGTCATTGTTAGCGGTTTTGCTAAAGGTATTGATAAAGCTGCGCTGGACAATGCTATAAAATACCACGGACACAGTATTATTGTTCTCCCCCAGGGAGTTATGACATTTGGGTCGGGCTATAAAACTTACTATAAGCATATAATTGAAGGTGATGTTCTTGTATTAAGTACTTTTCACCCAAAAGCTCCGTGGAAAGTTGAACTGGCTATGGCAAGGAATCCGATAATCTATGGTCTTGCCAAAGAGATATTCGTTGCTGATTCCTCTAACTCTGGAGGTACCTGGTCCGGAGTTAAGGATGGACTTCGTAAAGGTCGCACCATTTATGTTAGAAGAACTTCAGATAATGAAAATAGTGCAAACAACCTTCTGATTAATCTGGGAGGAATTGCAGTTGATGAGAATGGTAATCCAGAAAGTCAAAGAACTCCAGAAGAGAAGGTTACTTCTACAACAAATAAACTGGATGATCTTACTGGGAGAATCATAAGCTTGCTGACAAATGCCACCCTAACAGCAAAAGAAGTTTGTGATAAACTTGAGATTGAAATGTCTCCAAAAAGCATGGCAGCTATACTTTGTAGGATAGATGAATTGGAGAAAGTAAAAATCGGACGATCATTTAAGTATAGAATACGACAACAAGAGATATTTGACATAGATTGATGTTAATGTTTATAAAATAGTTTTATGCGTCATCTTCAATTTGATTGGTTTTTGATAGATACCGGTTAGATGCAGAAACCATTTTTTGTATTCTTAACAGATGAGAAAGTGAGGAAATGCTATGAAGGATGAGTTATTTCAAAAACTCAGAAGCAAGAGGTTAGAAGCCTTTAAGATATTCCAAGACCCTGATTATTCGGGAGTGTTTGATTTCATAAAGGACCTATACAAGAAGAAGGCTCATTTCATTTATGAGTTACTACAAAATGCCGATGATGCAAAAGCGACTCGAGTTAAATTTGTCTTACACAGCGATAGACTGGTTTTTATACATAATGGCACGGAAAAGTTCTCTATTTCGGATGTTGACTCTACTAACAAAGTGAAAGGACATATTAATTCCATCACTTCAATCGGAGCATCTACGAAAAGCGGTAAGATTAGTGATGAGGATTTGAAGATTGGTAAATTCGGTATCGGATTCAAGTCAGTTTTCTCTTTTACAAAGACACCCGAAATTTTCGACGATGAATTTTGTTTCAGGATAGTAAATTATATAGTACCTGAGATTTTGAGTTACGATTATGAAGGAAGGAAATCATGTGAGACAGTTTTTGTCTTCCCGTTTAACAACGATGAAAAGCCCAAAGATATAGCATATGAAGAAATAAAGAGTGAGTTGCTATCTCTAAAGCATCCGATGCTGTTTCTTAATAGCATTACAGTGATAGAGTGGCAATACCCAGGTATGAGTGGTTCCTACTCCCTAAATTACGATCAAGCTAGCTCGGAGCAAATGGATGAGACCGAATATCGCTTCTTCACAGAGACTCAGATTTCCGATAGCCATTTGGTAAAACAAGGCATAAAAATCTCAAGGTACATCAAGGATAATGAAAATAATTCTCACAAGTACTCACTTGTTTTCTTTCTAAGAGATAAGTCCATAGATTACAGTGAATCTTTCAATGCTTATTGTTACTTCAAAACTGAGGTGAATCCCAATCTAAGGTTCATCATCCATGCGCCATTTCGGATCACATACAACAGGGAAACCATCAAAGATGATGAATGGAATACCCGGCTGCTGACAAAGTTAGCTGAAATGATGACTGATAGTCTTGAGTTCTTTAAAGATAAGGCACTTATCAATGAATCCCTATTCCGTGCGTTACCGATATATTCAGAAAATACAGCTACTGTTCGTGAAACGCATGAGTCACAACTTTTGAATTTTGGTGTCTTTCAGGAGCAGTTGTTAACGGTATTAAGTGACAAATCTAAGGCTTACTTTCCGTCACGGAGTGGAAATCTACTTCCGTTGAATAAGGCCTGCATAGCAAGAGGGAAGGAGTTGCTCGATCTTCTATCCCCTGATGACCTTCAGAAAACATTGTCCATCCCTGGAGCAGACTGGATTTTTGATTCGCTTAATGAAAATGATCCGTTGTTCACTTTCCTACAAACTAGCCTTAAAGCAAGAATAATAGCTTCTAAGAACCTGCATGACATACTTGGTGATATCTTCTTACAGTTTCAATCCGTCGAATGGTTGCATAAGCTGTTTGCATATATCAAGGAAGCTCCAAACATAGCAATCCATTTCAAGGATAAACCAATCGTTAGGATTGAAAAAGGCACTTCAAATGTTGCTCCGTCTCATAAAAACCAATCAAAGATATATCTGCCTTACGAAAATGACGAAAATGCGAATGATATACTCCGATCAATGGGAGTTTCCTTAATCACAAATGAGTTGCTGCAAAACAGTGTCACTAAACAGGTCCTGCGGCGTGATTTTGAGATAGACCTCCCTGACTCAGATATGCACAGGATTATCGATGCGCTCCAAGATAAATTCTGGGAAAATCAAAACATTGAGTGGTTGATACATTTCTACAACTTTGTTATGAACGATAGAGTGACATTACTTGAGACAATAAAATACAAACCGGTAGTTAGGATTAAGAACAAAATCAAAAACACTCCACCATATGACCGGAATGATAATCCATTAGCATACCTTCCGGGGGATAATAGCCTGTCATTGAGTTTTTACGAGGATATTGGTTTCAATTACATTGATCCTCAGTTAACCTCGGACAAGACTGCCAAAAAATTCCTTATAGAGCTCCTGAATATGCCGGAGGCAAAGGATCATGAGGTATTTAGAAACATCCTCACGCAACTCTTTAGCAAAGGGGGCATTGAAGAATATAGAAAGCTGGTGCGAGATTCAAAAGAGGCAAAAAGACAGTATTGTGGATTCATAAATGCGCTAGTGAAGTTAGTGGGAACCGTTTATAACAATGAAATGAAACCTCTATTTGAATCTCTGCCCAAATATCCCTTTTTAGTGGGTAATAGTACACAAGGTAAGTCTCTTGAGGTGGGGGGCGACTTATTCTATCCCTCAGAAGATTTACTGGATTTTATCGTAGAACCAGATACAATATGGCTGGATAAGGACTTCTACGATGGTTTTATTGAGGATAATGACAGCTTCCGGATTCTTCTTGGTTATGCCAATGTGAACTTCAATCCAATCTATGACAAACAAAGACGGACAGTTATTGGGCTTTCAGAATATTTGTCCCGAGTAAGTAAGGTTGAACAATCTGTACGTGTATTCAATATACTGATAAGATTTCTTGAAGAAGGTATTATTACAACGCTCCGTGATGAGACTCCAATAACTAATCTGCTGAATGAAAAATCGTGGTTGTTTGATAACCAAGGAAGAAAAACGAAGCCAAGCGAAGTATATCAGAATGAGCTTAACCACGAATATAACCAGATCAAGTCGAAAGATTTTGACCATATTTTGGCAGTATTGAAGTTCAAGGAACACTTAATTGACGCAAGAGCTGAGGAACTATATAAAAAATTAATACAAAAAGCGGTGAAGAATGGCCATGATGAGAATTATATTGCTTCCATATTAGACGAGGTGATAAATCTATCCAGTGATGATTATATCCAGTTAAAAGGTACCTTAACCCTTTTGCACAAGCAACCAAGTCCTTCGAATGCATCTATAGCTGAAGATGACGAAATTGATATTTATGGAGACAAAGATGTCGGAAGCGTTATCGAGGACATCAGATTTAGTACATCCTACGAAGGATTGCGAGAAAAGGCTTCAAAGGATGTCAAATACAGTTTTTCGTGGTTTATTGATTTGATTAATCTCGAAATACTGAGTTCCAAAGAAAATGCCAGGAAAAAGGATATCACTCTCTATTTTGATAAGATAGAGCGATATGTCAGATCTCCCAAAATGGCTGTTATCACCAATAGCTCAAATTATATACCTTCAGTTGTGGAAAACCTCGCAGATTTTAGGTTGAACCTCACGATGAAGGACAACACCAAAAAAGAACTGAGGGTTGATGCAGTAAGTAAAAGGATTGACAACAAAGGTAACCATCCAGTACACAAACTGCTCTTGAAATTAATACCTGATGACGTAGAAAAATATCACAACATCCAGTTAGATGAAGTTACTTCAATCTCCTTGAATATTAAAGATCCGGTCTTTATATTACAAGAGTTGCTGAGTAGTTTTGAAGAATTACCAGAAGCATCAAATAGAGTTATTAATGATGAGTTTAACTTTCAAAAAGATATTGGCAAGATCCTTAAGAACATATCATTTATATATGGACCTCCTGGAACTGGCAAAACGACCTATATTGCAGATCGATTGATATGTGATTTACTGGACAAGACATATAAGTATCAGGAAGATGTAAGTGGGCCTACAGGTTTTTTAACTAGTGATGCTTACAAACAATATGTCAGAAGTGACGGAAATCTGAGCATCCTTGTCCTTGTCCCCACTAATAAAGCTGCAGATGTGGTTACGCAGAAGGTAATGCAGGTTTGTGAGCGGAACGGAAACACAAACTATCGTGATTATCTAGTTAGATTTGAGACAACAAATTCCGAAGACATTGAAAAGGAAGCATCTTCCATTATTCTGGAGCGAACCGATAACGATAAATTCTCAAAGAAACATGGTGTAGTAGTTATAACCACAATTCACAGATTCCCTTATGATGGGTTTAAGAGCTACAATCAAGCTAATATGTTCAAAAATAAGAAGTGGGATCTCGTGATATTTGATGAAGCCTCAATGATTCCAATTGCGTCGATGGTCAATGCGTTATGCCATATCAGATACGTTAATCCCAATTGCCAGTTAGTCATAACTGGTGATCCCTATCAGATTCCTCCAGTCCAGTTAGTTGATCTTTGGAGTAATGAAAACATTTACAGTATGTTTGGACTCAAGTCTTTTGAACCGGATGTACGTGATGAAGAGATGTTTAATGCAATCGGAGTTCCCTATCCAGTTAAAAACCTTAACACTCAATATAGAAGCACTGCTTCTATTGGAGAACTATTTAGTAGATTTAGCTATGATGCTAAACTCACACACCAACGAAGCGATAATAGATTACCGCTTCCTGACCTAGGGTTCAAAATCGATGATTTCACAATTATTCAATTCCCTGTGAATAGCAATAATCTGCTGTTTAAAGCAAGTCGGCTAAAAAAGTCACCCTATCATCCTTACTCAGTACTATTTACTGTGCTATTGATAGAGCGTTTTCTGGATAAACTTGGGAACTTAGATAGAGAGGTTTCCATTGGGATTGTAAGCCCGTATAGAGTCCAAGCTGATCTTGTTGGAAAGATACTGGCAACAAAGTTTACTTTGAATGATAAAGTTAAAATATCAACTGCTACAGTGCATGGTTTTCAGGGAGACGAATGCGATATAGTCATATGCTTGCTAAATGCTCCCGCAGGCCTATATCAAACCACTTCACAAAACCTATATGTGAACAATCAGAACCTGCTAAATGTGGCAATTAGTAGAGCCAGGGATTACTTGATTCTTCTGATTCCAGATGAAAACACGAGAGGAATTCAACACTTGACGGGTATAAACAAAATCATCGGGCTGATCAATAATATTAAACAGCCTATAATATATTCATCAGAGGACATGGAAATGCTCTTAATGAACAATAAAGATTATGTATCCGAACATACTTTTATCACTAGTCATCAACTGGTGAATGTTTACTCAACAATGCCTGAGAATGAATACGAGTTTCGTATTAGTGAAGATGCAGTAGATGTGCAGATTTTTGATGATTAAATGGCGGTATTCCTAATCAATGAAGTCGATAATAAAAGATGAGATCATAAAAAGACAGAAACTAGAAAGTAGAGCGATAATTGATAGAATCATTGAATCAAACGATTCAAAGATAGTTATTGTAGCTGGAGCTGGCACTGGAAAGACATTTATATTCAATCAAATACTAAAGCACCATCCTGGATCTAATAATATGGTACTGACATTTCTTAACTTGCTGAAGCAAGACATGCTTAAGTCCATTGAAGACAACGCACAAGTAAAAACTCTGCATCAGTATTGTATCGGTATTTTATACAGTAAATTGGGAGAAATTGAACTCTATTCTAAGCTATCTTGTCTGATTCGATCGGATGCAAAATACTTTGAGAGAACGCCAATAGATTATTCTGCAGGTATGCGTACACTGAATATTGGAAAGGGTGACATAGAATTTTTTGAAACTAGGTGTAGGTTCTATCGGGCTACAAACTTTGAATATCCTGTGTTCTATGTATATAGAGGTTTGAGTAACAAAGAACTTAGTATCAACTCATTTGATAGGCTATTTGTAGATGAGTACCAGGATTTTAATCTATTGGAAGTTAGATTGATAAACGAACTCGAATATTTTGGAAAAGTCATCATTGTCGGCGATGATGATCAAGCGATTTATGAGAAAAGGGATTCGAGCCCATTATATCTGAGACATCTTTATTCACGCTCTGACTTTAAAAAATTTGAATTACCATATTGCTTCAGGTGTACAAAAGTGATTATTGGGGCTGTTAAGGATATCATCATTCAAGCTAAAGCTGAGGGTCATTTACATAATAGAATAGAAAAGAGATATGATTGCTATATTGACAAGAAAGGGGAAGATAGTCAAAGAAACCCTCATATAATTACTGCACAATTAAAACTTGCATCTTCATTACCTAAGTTCATTCTTCGAGAGATATCAAACATTCCAGTAACTGATGTACGGGAATCCTGGGATGATTCGTATCCAACTGTATTGATCGTGGGAAGTAGTCACTATTTAGAATTGATATACAAAGAGATTCACGCTCTTCCCAACGTTGACTGGAAAAAAACAAAAGAAGATAAACCAATAATCAGCGATGCATATGAGTATCTTCTCAAAGATTTTAACTCCAACCTCGGTTGGCGAATTCTTATGGAGCTTGAATTACAAAAAGGAATTGCACGAAATGTATTAATAAATTGCCCTGATGGATTGTTATCGAAGAACTTACCCAAAGATTTTGTTAAGAAGCATTTAGAAATTACTAAACTTATTCAAAAAATTGATGCAGATTATGTAGATCCAAGTATTCTTCATCAGCTTAGGCAATATCTTCGAGAAAAGGATTATGTATGCGTAGTTGACAGATTTGTTAACTCAATTGCTCCTCTCTCTGAAGACAAAACAAAGCTTTCAATTAAATTGTCGACATACATGGGATGTAAAGGGTTGTCAGCAGGATATGTGTTCATCGTAGGTTTTAACAATAAGGTCATTCCTAAAAACAAACACCTCATATCCGATGTAGAGATATGTAAGTTTATCGTTGCCTTAACTAGAACCCGCAAGAAATGCTATATATTGACAGATAAGTACTTCTCTACGCCAAAAAGAAAAGATGGTACTTGGATTCAAGCAAAAGAGAAAAGCGATTTGCTTAAATGGATTGATAGTTCAAGATTGTTGGATATGGGAGTTATTTCAGCTTCAGATATGCATTAGATAATTATTTGGAATTGTATGACAAATAGGTGTCATAGCCTGCCATTTTGCTGTCATGGTTTGACAAATAGCTGTCACATTTGATTGGCTCTTGACTCCGATGATTTAACAAATTATTGGCACAAACTGAGTGCTTTTCTGTAGTTTTTTCAAGCAGGTGTCACTTCTTAGTGATTTTTCCATTTTTAGCGAGGGACTTACGCTACCATCGCTATGAAAGTATCGTCCTACGGTCTAAAAAAAGGGGGGAGGACATCTAAATTATAATTTTTACTTGACAGGTTGTAAACACTATTTACAGGTGCACTGTAAACAAAATTCCAAGAGGGGTAAAAAAATGGCAGAGAACATAACCCAACAGCTGGATGCATATATAACAAACAAGATAGCGCTTTCCAAGGCAATGGGTTACTTAAGTGACAGTGCAAAGAGTCATCTAATTGAAATAGTAGGCAAAT
>Ga0255341_1003583_pt1 | contig 17256 bp, 15 predicted proteins | sample wastewater_treat_8_FD_192418 | JGI IMG/M metagenome (GOLD analysis project Ga0255341, IMG submission 192418) | Wastewater microbial communities from Lulu Island WWTP, Vancouver, Canada - plant12 | ecosystem: Engineered > WWTP > Wastewater > Unclassified | place: Canada: Vancouver, British...
TCGCGCAAGTCGTGAGCGTCCTGCAGATAAAGAGCGTATTTTTGGGTCATGATGAGGTTTCCTTTCTTAGTTGGCTCAAAATAGATATTTCGGGTTGATTGTTAATAATACGGTTTAACTCCAGTGAGGTATCAAGGTCCCACTGTATATTCTGATTCAAGTAGACAACCAGTTCCGCATTCTTCGCCAAAGCTTGCCTGGTATGTTTGCGGAAGGAATCAGTTCCGAAACACGGCTTGATCAATTCCGGATCGCTCATCAACAGGGCGTTGGTTCCTGATTGAAGGTGATCGGGGACAATGACCAGTCTGCGTTTACCATCCATCTGTTCGATCAAGCGGCTGATATCTTGCGGAGTCATTAAAGGCAAATCGCTTGGAAGAACCAGAAAGCAACCGCCTCCATGCTCCGATACGTAACCCTGCGCTTTGGTAACCGCCAAATTGAGCGAACTGGGGCTGTCTTCCATAAGCGCCGTTCCCCCATGCGACCGGCACCAATCCAAAGCGAGGTCTTCTCTTGAGATTACCAGAACATGGTCGATTTCAGGTATTTCTCTTATTTTTGTAAAAGTGCTCTCAAATAATTGTCGGTTGAGTTGAGCGATTTCCGCTTCCGAAAACAGGCTCCTCAATCTCGATTTACCGACTGCGTACCTTTTTACAGGTAAGACTGCCCATATGGTCATTTTTCGACAAGGATCCTTGCGCCAAGTGAGATAACTGCTTCTGCCAGGGCAACCTTGTCCTTTTCATCCTTCATGATCGTCTGAAAAGATTCACTTATTATATCTGAGGCTTGCCATTTTTTCGAATCTTCCTGATCAAGATCGTCAAAAACGAATCCATCCAACAGGTCTATGTAGTGTTCACGCACTGCCTCAGACGAAGGCATAATTCCGAGTTCACGGAACATCTTCGCTGCAGGACCTTTCAGCGCGCTGTTTTGGATGATGGGTGAGACCGCCACAACAACTTTTTCGTTCAGAATTTCCCTGACGCCCTTCAGCGAAAGGATTGGGTCGATGCTTACCCAAGGGTTAGAAGGCGCGAATATAACCAGGTCAGCTTCGCGCAGCGCCCGCTCTGCTGCCTGGCTCGGAGCAATCTTTTTGCCTCCGGTCAGGCTGATTTCAGCCACCTCCGGTTTGCATTTTTGGCGGACGAAATAGTCCTGAAAGCCCAGCCACTCTCCGTTCTGGGTCCTGATGCGGGTTGGTGCGGGTTCATCACACATCGGCAGTACCCGCGAAGGTATCCCAAAAGTCGCGCAGAAATGCTCCGTCACTTCTGTCAAGCTCATCCCTGCGTTCAAAAGCCGCTGGCGTTCCAACTGCCATGCCAGGTCTTTGTCGCCCAATGCGAACCAGTCCGGCGCGCCTATTCTGCGCAATTCTTCCAGGACTTGCCAGCTTTCATCTTTCCTCCCCCAGCCGTGTATCGGATCTGACAGTCCAGCCAGGGCATAACAGACTGAATCGATATCCGGCGCAATGTGTAGCCCAAAATGGAAAAAATCATCCCCTGTGTTCACAATCGCGTTCAATTTTCCGGGATTGAGCGTCTTATCCAATCCAACCAATAGTTTTGCTCCCCCAACGCCTCCCGCCAACACTGTCACTTTGAGATCTTTGAAGGATTCTTCAAACCGGGGGGTCATCGGAATAGGTCGTTCTCCTTATTTCTGATCAATTCCTTGGCGTTCCCTTCCCGAAGAAGGTAGGGAAAACCTCTCGCGAGCACGACTGGGGTGCCCTCATTCGCCTGCCCCATCATCAGAGAACCGCCCGCAGCCAGCTCATCTGCGGTTGCGATCGTGGTGACCCTCAACTTGTAATGGTACATATCTTCCTCACCGCGCATGTCCTGCAGCGCTGGCAGTCCGGAGGCGCCTATGGTCGTACCAAGCACGCCGTTGCGCCAGGCACGCCCATGAGAATCGATAATAAGCACACCAATTCGCTTTCCGCTCAGTTCTTCCAATTCCGCGCGAATTCTGGCAGCCGAAGCATCGGAATCTTCAGGCAGTAGCAGCACCCAATCCTCATCGCTGCCCCATTTGCCCTTCACGTTCGAGTGGTCGATGCCAGCATTGGCACAGATAAAACCGGATTTGTGTTCAACGATGATCGTGCCGGGACGTGTTCGAACGACATCATTGCTTTCACGCAGGATCAGTTCTACCAATTCCGCTCGTTTGCCTAGAAATTCTGCCAGTTCCAAAGCTCTCTCGGAAGGTTCCACCGTACTGAGGTTCACCAGGCGATCTTCCGCCTTCGAGACGATCTTTTGCGCCAGAATGAGCACATCACCATCCTGGAGCGAAAGCCCGTTTTCCTTGACCGCTGCGTGGATTATTTGCGCAAGGGGATCACCGGCTTTGATTTGTGGGATCCCCTCTAACGCGTAGTAAGAGAGCTGTTTAGGCTTGGTCATCAATGCCTGTAATCCGGATACCAGCGGACGGGACCTTGTATTTCAGGTTTAAGCCGATCAGAATGGAGGTCAATCCTTCCACAACGACCGCGTTTTGGATGACGCCGGCATCCCAGGCTTTCAGCCCGATATCTTCCGCCAATCCGATTACGGTTTCCCGTGCGGCTTTATCACCGCCGGCAACCAGTACGTCGCATTCTATTTCTTCATTGGAGAGCAGTCTCTCAAAAGAAATTGTCTGAAACGCGGCAACAACTTTGACATCATCGCCCAGGATCGCCTGGGCTTGCTGGGCAGCGCTGCCTTCTTCGGGCATCTGCACCCGAGTGACTTTCGGCGGCACAAGCGGCACCGCCACATCGATCAGGATTTTCCCCTGTAGTTCCTCTTTAAGACCTTCGAGTGTCTCTCGGTGCGCTGAGAAAGGAACCGTCAGGACGGCGATATCGCATGCCAGCACCGCTTTATCGTTGGTCGTGCCGCTTACTTCGCCCTCGCCATGCAGTCTTTCATTCAGTTCATCGACTGCTGCCAAGGCTTTTTCCTCGCTGCGCGATCCGATAATGACTTTATGACCTGCTTGCGCCCAGCGGTAACCCAAGCCGCGTCCTTCGCGTCCGGTCCCTCCAATAATTCCAATCGTATACGTCATCTATCTCTCCTTTAGAAAGAATTCACCTTATTCCATGTTCGGATCGCGGCTTCGCGCGATTTAGCTGCGATTTCTGCCTCATCCAGCAGCAGCAGTTTCCGATCCTTCATCAACAGTTTTCCGCCAGCCATGGAACCAGTCACCATGCCGTCGCGGAAACCAAACAGGATATGCCAGGGCAAATTGCCAGTGTGCATCGGTGTGATTGGGTGATAATCCACCAGGATCAGGTCCGCTGCCGCGCCTCTTTCTATTTTGCCTATGCGCAGTCCTTCCCAAGTTTGGGTGGCAAGCCGTGAATTATTCTCAACTGCGATCCTGATCACGTCATAACCGTTCATCGCGCGCGGATCTGCCATCTGGTCTTTTTGGATCAAATACGCAAAGAACCATTCCTGCCACATTGCGTTCGAAAAGCCGTCATTCCCAAGGCAGACCTTTACGCCCTGTTTGAGCATCTCTTCGATCGGCGCCACTCCGACTGCGTTATTCATGTTGGAACGCGGTTGATGCGATAGCCAGGTTCCGCTTTGCGCCACCAAATCGATCTCGTGCGGGCTGAGATGCACTCCGTGCGCCAGGATCGTTTTTTCGCCCAAAACGCCCGCTTCCGCGAAGCGTTCCACAACCCGCTTACCATATTTGGTCAGGGAATCTTCCTGGTCAACGATCCCTTCAGCCGCATGGCTGTGGAAGCCTGCCCGACCATTATTCTCCGCCAAACACTTCTCCAGCGTCTCTTCGCTAATCGTCAGGCTGGCATGCAAGCCAAAGTGGGCTCGCAGCATTGGGTCATACTTTCCGGACTGTACATTGCCGATAAATCGTCCATTTTCACGGATGCCCGCCAGAGCTCTTTCTTCCCCGTCGCGATCGGTCACCTCATAGCACAGCGATGCCCTTAAGCCCGATTCCACAACCGCATCCGCTTCAATATCCAGCGAGCCATCGATGCAATTTGGTGAGGCATGGTGGTCAAACAATGTCGTGCAGCCATATCGGGTCGCGTCAGCCAGCAGCGCCAGTGCTGAGTACCGTACGCCGTCCTCATCCAAACCCTTGTCGAGTTTCCACCACAAGTTTGCCAGTATCTCCTGGAAATTCCGTGAAGGCTCCCCAGGCACAGCCATTCCGCGCGAGAAAGCGCCGTAAAAATGGGTATGGGCGCAGATCAGACCGGGCATCACCAATTGCCCCTGTGCGTCCAGCACTTCTTCCCCGTGATGGGCAGCCAGCAGATCGCTTTCGTTCCCGATCTCCTGAATCAACCCATCCTGGATGAGAAGAGCCTTCCCCTCTAGAATCTCGTTGGGCTCCCCCCAGGTAACAATCTTGCCGTTCCTGATGATCATAGTTGCTCCTTTCTACGTTTTAGGTTTCTTCAACTTTTGTTATAAAATCTTACTCAGCAGTGATCTCGTAAAGCTCCACCAACACCCCGCTGGCGGATTTAGGATGGATAAAAGCCATCTTTCTGCCAGGTAGCACTTGCGGCGCATCATTAATAAGGCGCACTCCAGCGTCCTTGAGTTCTTGCATCTTCGCTTCGATGTCATCAACCTCAACACAAAGGTGATGCAGTCCTTCACCGCGTTTTTCCAGGTACCCCGCCAAGCCAGAATCTTCCGTGGTAGGCTGGACCAGCTCAATTTCGCTTTCCCCGACCGGAATAAAAGCTACTTTGGAAGCCTGCGAAGGCACGTCTTCCACATGGTGCAGCTTGAGCCCAAGAGCTGTTTCCCAGAATTCAAGCGACTTTTCGATATCTTTTACAACGATCGCGACATGGTTGATTTTTTTGATATTGCTCATTCTTTCTCCTTAGATGAAAGTTGGCGCGCGGTATTCGCCCCAAACTTTTCGTAATCTGCCGCAGATTTCGCCAAGGGTTAGTTTGTTTTCCACACACTCGATGATGACGGGCATCATGTTGGTGTCTCCCAGTGCGGCTGTTTCGAGCTTATCCAGCATCGCTTCAACCACAGCAGCATCCCGGTTCGCGCGCAGGGCAGCCAGGCGTTCGTGCTGTTCGGTTTCGATCGACGGATTGATCTTCAGAGATTCCAGTTCTATTTTTTCATCTACCGTGAATTTATTTACGCCGACTACGATATCCTCGCAGTTCTCAAGCCGCCGCTGAGCGGCAAAAGCCGCGTTTTGGATCTCGCCCTGGATATAGCCGTTTTCGATGGCTTTCAGCGCCCCGCCCATTTCATCAATCTTGCGCAGGTATTCCATAGCTTGTTTTTCGATCTCATCGGTAAGGTGTTCCACCATGTAGGACCCCGCCAGAGGATCGATTGTGTCTGCCACACCGGACTCGTAAGCGATGATTTGCTGCGTGCGCAGAGCCACCTGCACAGATTTTTCCGTCGGCAGCCACAGGGCTTCATCCATGCTGTTGGTATGCAGCGATTGCGTGCCTCCCAAAACCGCCGCCAATGCCTGCAGCGTCACCCGCACAACGTTGTTTTCCGGTTGTTTTGCAGTCAGGGTCGAACCGGCCGTTTGGGTATGGAATCGCAACTTTTGGGAGTTTGCAACTTTTGAACCAAACCGCTCCCGCATGATGCGCGCGTAGAGTCTGCGTGCGGCACGGAATTTTGCGATCTCTTCAAGAAAGTTATTATGAGAATTGAAGAAGAATGAAAGCTGTGACGCGAATTTGTCCACATCCATGCCGGCTTTGATGGCGGCTTCGATGTAAGCGATCGCGTTTGCCAGGGTAAAAGCTACTTCCTGTACGGCGGTCGAGCCCGCTTCGCGGATATGGTACCCGGAGATGCTGATGGTATTCCAGTTCGGCACTTCTGTCTGGCAGAATTGGAAGATGTCCGTGATCAGGCGCATACTCGGGGTCGGGGAAAAGATATACGTGCCTCTGGCAATGTACTCTTTCAGGATGTCGTTTTGAATTGTGCCGCGCAGAGCCGTTGAAGGCACGCCCTGTTTCTTCGCCACAGCGATATACATCGCCAGAAGCACCGCCGCGGGCGCGTTGATCGTCATGCTTGTCGAAACTTTATCCAGCGGAATGTCCGTGAAGAGGGTTTCCATGTCTTCGATCGAAGAAATCGAGACACCCACCTTTCCAACCTCGCCCAAGGCAATCGGGTCATCTGCATCGTAGCCGATTTGTGTTGGCAGGTCAAAAGCGACCGAAAGCCCCGTCTGCCCTTGTTCAAGCAGGAAGCGGTAGCGTTTGTTGGATTCTTTCGCGCTGGAATAGCCTGCGTACTGCCGCATCGTCCACAACCTTCCGCGGTACATCGTAGGCTGGACGCCGCGTGTGTAGGGATAAGATCCAGGATATCCCAAGCTGGATTCCCGGTCTGCGGGAATTTCATCCGGTGGGATGACCGCTTGCAGAGGAATGTCTGAGCTGGTTGTAAATGTTTCTTTCCTTTCGGGGAATTTCTTGATGGCGGGTTTGTAAACATTTTCCTGCCATTTATCGAAATTAGTCTGTTCCGTCATTTCTCTCCTCATTTTTTGGAAATGTGACCAACAAGCTAAGTATAATCCATTGAGTTCCAATTTTGGTAAACGCGCTTACCAAACCGAAGCCTCGCGTGAGCGGAAGATTGTGTAGTTTCGACATATTTCTCACCATTTCCACCTTCCAAAAATTTAAAATTGTGGTAATATACTGCGGCTCGGATGTTGTACCCTTCATCCGCCAATAAACTACTAAGTCAGAAAGGGCTTGAACATGAAAGTATTACTTCTCAAAGACGTCTACAAATTAGGTCGTGCTGGCGATATTAAGAAAGTCGCCAATGGTTACGGACGTAACTTCCTGATTCCCCAGGGTTTTGCCATCCCCGCCACCCCCAATTCCATCAAAATCGCCGAGACAATCAGCAAAAAAGCTTCCGAACGCCGTGCTGTGCTCAACAACGAGCTCAAGGGACTCGCTGAAATCCTGCAGGGTCTTGAAATCCACTTCCCTGTCAAAGCAGGCGAAACCGGCAAACTCTACGGTTCTGTTTCCGCTCAGATGGTCATCGACAAACTCAAAGAGATGAAAGAAATCGAACTCGCGCGTCATCAATTGGTCATGGAACCAATCCGAAACCTTGGTGAATACAACATCCCTGTAAACCTGACCCTCGACCTTGTGCCCGAGATCAAGGTGATTGTCCATCGCGAAGGCGAAGTACGCAAAGCGGTCGTTGCCGAACCGGTCGTTGAAGCTACTCCTGAAGAAGCACCAAAAGAAGAAACAGCCGAAGTTTGATCCATTTTTGATAAACAAGGGTACCGACCTGCTATGGATGCAGGTCGGTTTTTTTGTTACAATCACATCATGCAAAACTTGAAAGGCTCGCAGTTGAAAAAAATCCGCGAAGAACGCGCCATCCCTCTTGAACAGGTCGCCAGCGAAACGCGCATCCGTCTCTCAATCCTTCATGACCTTGAGGACGATGCTTACTCGGAATTAAGTTCCTCCACCCAGACGAAAGGCTTTTTACGGCTTTACGCGCAGTACCTGGGCATCGATCCCGACGAACCGGAGCCCATCATCCCTGCGGAAACGGATACACCGCAGCTAACGGAACCCACAAGCAGCCATCAGCCAGAACCCGCCCTGCTTCCTGCCCCGCAACCGGAAGCAGTGAAGCCAGTTCCCCTCGCCTCGGAACCTCCGGCGCCAGCCCTGCAGGAGCCTGCCCCGAAAAGCGAATCGGGAAAAATCCTTGCCGACATTGGTCGCGAGCTTTCCGCACGGCGGCGCTACCTGAATATTGGATGGGATATTATCCAGGAGCAGACCCTCATCCCAAAAGCTCAGATCCAGTCCCTCGAACAGGGCGACCTCAACGCAATGTCTAATCCACTCCAGTTCAAAGGACTGCTCCAGACCTACGCGCGTTTCCTGAACCTTGACCTTGAATCCGTGATGCTCCGCTACGCCGAAGCCCTCCAAAAGCGCCGTGCCGAAATCAGCAGTCCAAAACGTCGTCCGCGTAAACCTGGCAAGGTCCTGCCGCCTTTTCTCGTCACGCTGAAACGTTTCTTTACGCTTGACCTCTTCTTCGGCACGTTGCTCATCCTCGGCATCCTCGGATTCCTGATCTGGGGCATCGCGCGCATGTCCGCAGTCACCCGAGCCCCCGAAGCCAACGGCACACTGCCCGCGGTAGCGGATGTTCTTCTCTCCGAACCAACCAACCAGATCCCAACGGACGACGACGCAGCAAGCGGATCTACACAGGTTCTCCCAACGGTGACCCCATTTTTTACCGGCATCGTTTCCGATGAACCGATTGAGATCGTGATCCTTGCCCGCCAGAACGTTTGGCTCAGGGTCACCAGCGATGGAGACCTAACATTCGAGGGCAGAATGGTAGACGGTGAAGTAAGGTCCTTCACCGCGAAAGAAGCGCTCGAGCTCGACACCGGTAATATCATTGCGCTCGAGATCGTATACAACCAGAACCGACTCGAACCGCTCAGCAACCGTCTCGGAGTCGCTGCCCGCATCATTTTCAGCGCCGAAGGTTTCCAGGAGCTCCCGGTTACATCTCCTGACATACAGCTAACGCCGACGCCTTGATTGGAGAGGACCGCCTTGACCCCCATCCAAAAAAACAGTTTCTTTCTAGTCAACCTCGGCTGCGCAAAAAACCTGGTCGATTCAAACGTTATCAGTCAGATCCTGACCTCCGCGGGTTACAAACCCTCACGCACCCAGCGGGAAGCCAATTTTGTTATCATCAACACCTGCGGATTCATTCATGACGCCCGCGTGGAATCGCATGACAAGATTGCCAAAGCAATTAAGAACCGCAGAAAAGGGCAGCACATTATTGCCAGTGGCTGCTTGTCGCAGCGATTGAACGAAGAGCTTTATCAACAGTTCCCTACCTTGGACGCTTTGGTCGGCACGCGCAACCTCAAGGATGTTCTTGTGCGGCTGAGAGAACTTTCAGAAAGCGGAAAACCCGCGCGTGCCAGCTTGCCCGCCTACAGCAAATTAACGCTTGACCCTGATCTCTCGAACACCCTCATCCAAGGCGGCTCCAGTTATCTCAAAATTGCCGATGGCTGCCATCGCACCTGCGCCTTTTGCGCCATCCCGCTCATCAAAGGACCGCTGGTAAGCCGGTCAGCCGAATCGGTCATCCACGACGCGCTCGCGCTGCAAGCCGCGGGCGTGAAAGAAATCAATCTCATCGCCCAGGACACTACCGCCTACGGTGTTGACCGCGGAGAGAGCGACGCCCTCGCGAACCTGCTCACCGAGCTCCTTCCGCGCATTCCTTCCGTCCCATGGGTGCGCCTGCTCTACACCTACCCTGGGCTGCTCAGCGACCGGCTGATTGACCTTATGGCGGCAGAAAACCAGCTTCTACCGTACCTCGACATGCCCCTGCAGCATGCTGACCCTGCTGTTCTCAAAGCCATGTCGCGCCCATCCAACATGGAATGGGTCACGGAAACCATCGCCAAAATGCGCCGCCTCATTCCGGATTTGGTCGTGCGCACAACGATGATCGTTGGATTTCCCAACGAAACCGAAAAAAGCTTCAGCATGCTGAAAAAATTCATTCAGGAAGCCAAGTTGGACCGTTTGGGTGTTTTTACTTACTCCCCTGAAACCGAAACCGCTGCTTACGCGCTCGGCGACCCGATTCCCGCGAAAGTCAAAGAAGCCCGCAAGATCGAGCTCCTTCGCGTGCAGGAAGAAATCTCCCGAGTGAAACTGAAAAAATTGCGCGGCAGCAAAATGGAGATGCTTGTAGAAGGCTTTGATCCGGATGAAAATTTACTGGTAGGGCGCACCTACCGCGACGCGCCTGAAATCGATGGATTAGCGCTTGCCCATGGCAGCGCCAAGCCAGGCGACATGGTGTCTTTTGTAGTCACAGATACATCAGAACACGACCTATTCGGAAAACAAGAAAAAAAATGACCTCCATCTCAGGAGGTCTTTTCTTTTATGGTCCAGCCGTTGGCTCTTCAGTCGGTTGGGGTTCTTCCGTGGACTCTGGCGGTGTGGGAGTAGATTCTGCTGGAGGCGGTTCCGGCGTTGCGCTTAAATTCGCGCAAGCCTCGGCATAGGCAGTCGCGGTCACCTGGATGTCCAGGTTCATGCCTACAGCCAGCGATTTGGCATAGTAGGAACTCGCGGTACAAAAATCGCCTTGAGCGGCAAATAGGTCACCGAGCCTGTACAGCGCGATGCGGTAACGTTCCGCTGTCGTCATACCGGTTGAATCTGAGAAGTAAGGCATTTGCGCATAGAGCTGTTCAAAGACTTCCACAGCACCAGGCCAGTTCACATCCCAATAGCTGGCGCCGGTCAGATAAGTGGTTGCCCAGCTTTCCGCCCCAGCAGCCTGGGAATCCATCGCTCCAAGTTGTGCAGCGACGGTCAGGTCATACATGCCCTGTTCCAATTCGCCTGCCCAAATCCTCTGGATACCGCGATTCCGCAAGGCAATGAAATATAGTCCGTCGACTTCGATGCTGCGATAGTCGAAATTGCTCTCTTTCAGCGACTGTACGGTCTGCACCGCGAGGTCCCATTCCTGATTGGCAATGTGTTGATTAAGCTGGGCAAATTTTTCTTCCGCTCCGCGCAAATCCGGTGTCGCTGTTATGCCGGGCTCCACCGTCGCGATAGCAATCTGCGTGGCGGTCGGCATGGGAGCATTCAACTTACCAATCACCTGCGTCATCAAGTCGGCAATGCCTGGGAATGACGGATATTTTTCAACGATGTAATCCAGACGCGCTTTGGCGTTCTCGTAACGCCCGGCATCGATATCCTTATAAGTCCATTCCAACTGCAGCCCAATCTGCTCCATCAGAAGCGCTTTTTCGTTCGCCAGGCGCCGTTGGACGCCGTTGCGGTATCCAAAAAATGCTCCCGCGGCAGTCAGCAGGATAAAAATCAAAATCCCGATCCAAATCCAAGGACCGCCACGCCTTTTTGGTTTTCTTTTCCCGTTGGCAGGCGGCTGTTGGTCTTGCGGTTCAGTTTCTAAACCTTCAGGCTTATTTTCAGTTAATTCTATTTCGGTCATATCAACGACCTGATTCTCCTCAGGGAGCGTCTTTTCTTCAAATGTGTTGTTATTCATAAGAGTAGATTATACCTTTTTTCAAAGATCCGCAATCTCACGCAAGTCCTTGCGCAAGATAAGCGCAGCCAGGAGTATCCCAACACCGAAAGCTGCTACCGCGCCGATCAGCGAACCTGCCAATTTGGGCGCCCAATTGACCACTGCGTAAGCAGCCGCTCCGCCAAGCGCCGCTGCCAGAAGACTTTTAAGCGTCGTTTTGCCCAACCTGAGCGGTTCAGGCAGCGTCTTCCGTAGCAGGATCAGCAGCAGGAGGGTCTGCAGGGTATAAGCGATCGTGTTTGCAGCCGCGATTCCAACCGCCTCAAGCATGGGTGAGAGCACAATCCCCAATAAAATGAAGACTACAAGGGTAAAAGCGGAACCAATCAGCGGTACGCGCGGTTTTTGCAGCGCGTAGAACGAGCGGACAAACAACTCGACTAACGAATGTCCGACGATTCCAAGCAGAAATATTTGACTGGTATTCGCGACCCGAAGCGTGCCGGCTTCGTCCAACCCGAGGAAAAGCCTGACTACAGGCAACAAAACCATACCAGCAACGATCGCCACCGGCACGGTCAGCGTGATCATCACCCTTGCCGCCCTTTCGATTCGCTCTTTCAGCAGTTCAAATTGCTGATTGCTGAACATTTCCGAAAGTGTCGGCAGAATCGCCGTAGCGATGGATGTGCCGATCAGTGTTTGGGGCACTTGCATGATCCACCACCCGTAAGTCAGCGCGGACACCGACCCCTCTGACAGCCTCGAACCAAGGTTATCCTGCGCGAGAAAAATCAACTGGATAAAAAGCATGCTCACAACTCGTGGTCCCATCAGACGCAGCACTTTGCGGGTGTATGACTCTTTAAAGTCAACCCGGGGGTGCCAGCGGAACTGGTACTTGATGAGCCCGGGAACCTGGATGAGCAGGTGGAGAAGCGCGCCGATGATCACGCCGTAAACCAGACCGTCCACCCCAAAACCAAAAGCTGGCAGGCGCACAGGTCCGAATTTTAGTGGTTCTGTCGGCGCAAGCACAAGCGCGCCGAAAATTTGACCGACGTCATACAAAATAGGAGCTAAAGCTGGCAATAAAAAGTGCTGGTTGGCTTGTAGCCCCGCCATCGCCAACCCGCTCAACGAGAAGATCAGCGTTGAGATCAGGTTCAACCGCAAGAGGCGGATGGTATCAACCGTTTGCGCTTCCGTGAAACCCGGCGCGATACCCAGTTGGCTGGTCACAAGCGGTCGGGCAAAGATCGCGATGATAATCGTTGCAGCAGCCGTCAAAAGGAAGGCAATGTTGAGGATGTTCGAAAAAAGGTCCCAGGCTTTACCACGACCTTCTTTTGTCAGCGCTTCCGTCAAGACCGGAATGAAAGCAATCGCCAAAGCGCCTCCCGAGATGAGCATAAAGAGCATATCCGGCAGGTTGTTGGCAGCATTGAACACATCCAGCTCAGCGCTCAGCCCAAACTGCCGGGAGATGATCATTTGGCGGGCAACGCCCAGGATTTTATCGATCCCGAAAAGGACAGCGAGCAATAAAGATACTTTTGATAATTTGCTTATTTTTTTCATAGCACTCCAGATTAATCTCCCCAATTATGCCACAACTCGCGCCATCCATTTTTCTTATAAAGATATACTTTATGCTACATTCCCTACAGCATAAAAGGGGGATCCTTATTTGACAAACATAATTTGTTCAAAAGGGGAGATGCATAAATTTCATTTTTGCCTTTTGGGGAATTTTCCGCCCACATATCGCTCTGCGTCTGGGAAGCAGAATATGCACTATCCAAAAATAATAGGACCGAAAACGCTATAAAGTTCGTTTTCTACAGTATTGGGGGTTCTTTCCTCATCTGTCCGATCTAGGAGCAGGTTTTTGTACTTGCACCATATAATTAATCTGTAATCTGATTTCAATAAGCCTGGTTCAATACTCATTATCCATCCATGCAGATTCCTGCCGGGCTTTACCAATATCCATCACTAGATAAACAAAAACCGCCCGGTTGAACGAGCGGTTTCAGGTGGAGATGGCGGGAATCGAACCCGCGTCCGAAAGATTAGACTCTCGAATCTCTACGAGCGTAGTCAGTTGTTCAGGTTCGCCTGCATGCAGATCAACTGACCGAACTGCACCCAAGCTATCCGCTCGGACCCGAAAGCCCTCTTAGCTGGACCTCACGGCGCGGTCCAGAGCAGCCTGACTTTTATGACGCCTTGGCTGGTCCCGATCAGGCAAACGGTCCCAGGAGACGTGACCTCATCTGTGGAGGTCAGCTTCCCGTCAATTAGCTTATGCAGCTAAAGGAAGGGTTGCGTAGTTTGTGCGATTGGCACTTGTTTTTTGTACTGATTTTACGAGGTCGGTACCTCTCGGCTCGCAATCCGGAACCAGCCTCTCCCGTCGAGACCTGGCATCCCCGAGGATTTAAGTATAGCATAAAAAAACCCTCCCAGGGTTTCCTGAGAGGGTTTTAATAAGTTGCCGGGAAGGCTTACTTGATCTGAGCCATCTGCTCAGCAAGGATCTCATTCGCGTTGACGTTTGCCTCATCCAGCAAAGCCCGGACATCAGCGGTAACATCATCAACAATGCTGGTCATAGCAGGTTCGATCACGTTGTCACGAACGAAGTCATAGCCAGGCACTGCGGGCTCAAATACGCCGAATTTCAGCAGATCGAAAGCGGTCTTGTAAGCAGGATTGGCTTCGAAGACATCCGTAAATTGGGCGGCAACGCTTTGTTTCACCGGGAAGTAGCCGGAAGCCTTCGCCCATTCAGCGTTCACCTCAGCGCTGGTGTAGTACTTGACAAACAACCAGGCAGCCAGCTCGCGCTCAGGAGTGGACTTAGGGATGGAAACAGAAGCGCCGTAAATGTTCTGGACAGGATCCGCGGTGGTATGCGGGATGGCAGCAACGCTCCATTCAAACGGAGTACCGTCAGCTTCCACAGCTTTAGCGTAGTAAGGCAAACCGGAAGAGGAACCAACCGTGAAGAGCAGGGTGCCGTTTCCGAAGTCGGTCTGATCACCGTAGTTTTCGGTCACAAGGCGAGCGCAGCCATCAGCGAAGAGGCTCTGGATGAATGTCCAGGCGTTCACAGCGGCGTCGCTGTTCAAGGTGAATTGGTTGTTTTCGTAGTCGAACATGTCGCCGCCGAACGCGAATGTCCAGCTAGCGAAACGGGAAGTGTCAATGCTCAGCTCATATCCGATCGGAGAGGCAGCGCCTTCAGTGGCACCGCTGAAAGGAGTTTCTGCAGCCTTGCAAGCCATTTCCTTAAACTCTTCCGGGGTAGTAGGTGGTGCATCGTATCCGAGTTCCTTCAGCCAATCCATGTTGTAGTACATGACTTCCATGGAGCGGTTAGGAGCAAGACCAAGGCGCTGGTTGTCGAACACAGAGAGGACATCCTGGGCGAAGAAGCCGGGGAAGAAGTCTTCCTGCTCTTCTTTGGTCAGACCGTAGGTAGGATGGTCGATCAATTCGTTCATATCGAACATGGCATCTGCCAGTTGATAGGTTGCAACCTGGTTCTGATAGCCGACCACGACATCGGGAACATCGGGGGTATTCAGGATAGGCAGCATTTTGTTGAAGATGTCGCCGTAGCCACCAGCGTATTCAGCGGTAACAGTGATGCCGAATTCGTTGTTCGCGTTAAAATCGGAAATGATCTTGGCGATGGCAGCTTCACGTGCCTCACCGGTGTGCTGATGCCACCAAACGATTTCCTTGGCAGGTACCACACCAGCCCAGGGATCTTCCACAGCGGGTTCCTCCGCAACAGGTTCCTCTGTCGCAGGTTCCTCTACCGCTGGGGCTGGCTCTTCGACTGCTGGAGCAGGCGCTTCAGCCGCGGGCGGGGTTGGCTTGGCGCAGGCACCAAGTACCAGCGCTGCAATCATAATGATTGCCAATAAACCAAAAAGCTTACTTCTCATTTGTCAAAACCTCCATTTTGAACAGATAGTGTTGTTGATATCGGGACACTCCCGGAATATCCAACTATATTTTATCCCTTTAATCCTGTCGTTGCAATTCCTTGTGTAAATTGTTTTTGGGTCAGGAAATAGACAACAAGAATCGGGATGATCGTGATGACTGCACCAGCCATCAACCAGTGTGTATATGGACCAGCTTCCTGCACGAAGCCGTACAAACCAACCATCAACGGGCGCCAGGTATCTCTGGTGGTAACCAAAAGGGGCCACTGGAATGCGTTCCACGAAGCCGTGAAGCCGAAAAGTAAAACGGTCATTATCGGCGCCTTGCTGATGGGCATCACCACCTGGATTAGGAATCGCATGTGATCGCAGCCGTCAATCCGTGCGGCATCCCAAAGCTCCTTGGGAATTTGCGCGAAAAATTGCCGCAGCAAAAAGATGCTGAAGGCGTTCGCCATGAAAGGCACAGTCAGCGCCCAATATGTGTTGATCCATGTTCCGCCGGGCAGCGGAATGATCGTTCCGCGGATGAGCAGGTAGTTAGGAATGAGCGTTACAGATTCCGGAATCATCATCGTCGCCAGAAAAATGCCAAACAGGAAATTCTTCCCTTTGAAATCAATACGCCCAAAAGCATAACCTGCCAGGATAGAAGTGAGAAGCAGACCAGCCAGTGTGCCGAGGGTCACCAAAACGCTGTTTACGAAGTATTTTGAAAAGTTCGCTTGCTCCCAGGCTTCCTTGTAATTGATCCATTGCGGCACTTTTGGCAAAAGCTGCCTCGTGATCGTCTCGCCAAGTGACATAAGGGAATTTGAGATCATCCAGAAAAATGGAAAGATGAATATGACCGCGCCAACGAGCAAAATCAGATAGAGGATTGCTCTTCCAAAAAAATGACTTAAAGGACTGGATTTCTTCTTTACTTTGGTTGTATTTATTGCCGCTGTATTATCCATAGAAGACTCGTTCTCCCATAATCTTGTTTTGTGCCAGCGTTAAGCCCAGGATGATGGCGAAAAGCACGATCGCCTGAGCTGTCGCCACTCCATACTGATTGGCTTTATAAAACCTGTCAAAGACCAAAAGACTGGTCGTAACGACTGTGTTTTGTGCGCTTGTCGTTCGCATCACGTAAATGTGGTTAAAGGCTTTAAAAGTGCCGATAAAACCGATGAGCGTCAGGTAAAACGTTACCGGTGAGATCATTGGCACCGTAATATGCCAGAAGCGGTCCCATTTGCTGCCGCCGTCAATTTCTGCGGCTTCGTAAATTTCTTTAGGGATGTTGCCCAAACCCGAAAGGAATATGACCGTGTTGTAACCAACGAAGGACCATATACCATATAGGATAATCGTCAGCAGCGCCAGGCTCGGCCCGCCTGCCAGACCCGAAACATCCAAACCCAGCAGGTTTAGTACAGGCTTGGGTTCAAAGCGCCACTTCAACGGGTCAGCGCCAAATAAACCGATCAGCCGGTTGGCTAGAGAGGTTTCGCGGCTCGAGAAAATGATCTGAAAGACCACTGCCGTACTAATGGAAGGTGTAATGTAAGGCAAAAAGTAAATGATTCTAAACACTTCCTTGCCAATAATGTCCTGATAAAGGATGTATGCTAGAACGAGCCCCAGAACAATCTCAGCGGGAACCGTTCCTAGAGCGTAATAGACCGTCACGATCAGGGAGTTGAGGAAGTCTTTGTTCCCGGTCTCGTACATCATTCCCCAACCTGTGACGAAAATAACGCCCCCCAGGATGAGTACGAGAGCGCCAATGATATGCGCAAGCCGATGCCCGTTCTTCATGCTTTGAAACGCCCTGTTCCACACATAAAACCCAAGAATGAAGAGCGCAATTCCTGTCACCAAAACCAACAAATTCCACCAGGATCCAAAAATCAGCAAATAGTTTTTATCGCCGATGAAAGCGCCTTTGGTAACCTGCCAGTTGAACAGGCTCATGTAGATGGAATAACCGATCGGGAAAATACCGAAAATTAAAATGATAAGAAGTGCGGGGAGGGTAAAGAGAATGCCAGTGATTTGGTCCTTGAAAGCTTGCCGTTTGAAAGCGCCTGAGCTTTTGGTATTAATGCTTACATTACTTGCGTCCATAGCACCTCATTTGA
>Ga0255341_1003585_pt1 | contig 17255 bp, 12 predicted proteins | sample wastewater_treat_8_FD_192418 | JGI IMG/M metagenome (GOLD analysis project Ga0255341, IMG submission 192418) | Wastewater microbial communities from Lulu Island WWTP, Vancouver, Canada - plant12 | ecosystem: Engineered > WWTP > Wastewater > Unclassified | place: Canada: Vancouver, British...
GAGCGGACGGCCGTCAACGATTGCGGACGACGTCTGGTCGTCAAGTGTTGACAGCGAGTTGAGGTCGAACTCGATCAGCTTCGCGCGCCATTCGGGTGCTTTCGGGTGCTTCGGGAAGAGGGCTATGGCGGCCGCCATCACCTCAGTGTCCCAGGCGTTCTCCTCCGACTTCGTATCGCGGAACGAGCCGCCCGGCGCTTTGCGTGAGAGGTGCCGCGAGGCTTCGTGCGTGACGACGCGCTCGACGCGCTCCCGCTGTTCCGGGCTGAGCCTGTCCCAGATGAGCTGCGCGCCAAGCGCCATCTTCGCCGCCCACCACGCCGACTGCCAGTGATCGCCCCACTTCTTGCCGTCGCCGCACACGATGTCGCCCGTCACGTGACTGCGGGTCATATAGTCGAGACACTGGCGCGCTCTCTTGAGCACATGCTCCCGGGAGATTCCGGTCACGGAGTCGTCGTAGGCGGGGTCGGCGGCGAGAAGCGCCATCACGAAGATGTAGTTGCCCATCGCGCGCAAGCCCATCTCCGAGGAGTCCGGATCGCCGAAGAACCCCAGGTTCGGGTCGCCGAGGTAGTTGCCCCTCCACCCGCGCTCGCCCTGCAGCGGGAAGCGCTCGAGCACGCGCATGTAGTCGGTAAGGTTCGGGTAGTCCGGCCCGTACGACGGCGCCTTGAGCACCTTCAGCGGCTGCGTGGGGCTCGACACCATCCACGCCTTGCGGTCAATAGGAGGCTGCAGAGCCTCGTCGCCGGATGCCAGTCCCCGCAGAAGCAGAATCCCCGGCAGGACAAGCGCACAGACAACGCTCTGGCGCAGAACGCGGTGCAATCTGAATGTCATATCTAGACCCTCTCCTTCATTGGCCGCACACCGGACGCTACCCCAACCGCACGGGCAACTGCCCGGTTGGCTGCGTGACTCCGAGAATAACCTCGGCGGCGGCCTGCAGTGACTCTTCGCGATAGCCGAAGCTGCAGAGGTACGTCTCTACCTCGGGGAACCGGCGGATGTCGTAGGGCTCCCGGATCGCCAGCACCACAAGCGGCAATCCCAGCGAGTTCAGTTGCTTCACCATGCGCGCCTGCCCCTCCTGATCGGTGCCGGCCGTCCACGGCTCGTTGGGGCAGGTGGCGGCGATAATGAGACGCACGTCAGAGCCGGGCTCGATGGCGGGCGTGGAGGTATCCACGGCTAGCGAATCGGTATTCGGATGAATGCGGCGGATGGCTTCGGTCAGATCGGGCAGGGCCCTGTGCGTGCTGACCACCAGCACCTTGCTGCCTGGCTCGACCCGCGCGGGAAGGATGCCGCGCTCGTTCTTGATGACGGTGACCGCTTTTCGGGCGATCTCGAGCGCGAGGGCCCTGTACTCGGGCGCGCCCGCCACGGATGCCGTCTTCGCGGGATCGGCGAGTTTCGCCGGCTCGAGCAGTCCGAAGCGCTCCTTCAGCTCCAGGACACGGCGGACGGACTGATCCACGCGCTCCATCGGAAGCTCGCCGCTTTCGACAGCGGCGGAGATGAGGGCATGCGCTTCCTGCTGTCGGCTGAGCGTGTGGCAGATGAGGGGGCAATCTGCTCCCGCCTTCAGCGCCGCAAGAGCGGCCTTTGCCGTGCCCCACTTGACCGCCACGCCGTCCATCTCCAGGCAGTCGGTGACGATTAGCCCCTGCCAGCCCATCTTCTCGCGCAGAAGCCCCGTCAGAATCCTGGGCGACATGGTCGCCGGGAGTTCGGGGTCGAGCGCGGGGAAGATAATGTGAGTCGTCATAATCGAGGCGACCCCGGCCTCGATCGCGGCCAGGAACGGGACAAGCTCCATCGCCTCGAGGCGCTCCATGGGAAAGTCCACCACGGGCAGCGCAAGGTGGGAGTCCACCGACGTGTCGCCGTGTCCCGGGAAGTGCTTCACGGATGTAGGCACGCCGCCGTCGTGGAACCCGCGGATAGCGGCCTGCGCGAAGCGGCTCACGATCTCCGGGTTGTCGCCGTACGAGCGCGTGCCGATGATCGGGTTCAGCGGGTTGTTGTTGACGTCCACGCAGGGCGCGAAGTCGAAGTTGATGCCGGTGGCAAGAAGCTGCTCGGCCGTGGCGCGCGCCGCTTTGTATGCGTACTCCGGGTCGCCGGTCGCGCCGAGCGCCATATTGCTCGGAAACACGACATAAGCAGGCGCCCGCAGGCGAGCGACCATGCCGCCCTCCTGGTCAGCGATAATGAAGACGGGTATCTTCGAGCGCTCCTGCAACTCGTTCATCGTGCGCGCGGTCTGCTCGGGCGCGCCGATATTGCGCCCCAGCAGGACCACGCCGCCGACCTCGAAATCCTCCACCAGCAGCCGGGCGTGCTCGGAGACGGTGACGTTGTCTTCGTCCGTCTCGCCCTGCCAGCCCAGGATCAGGAGCTGCCCGATCTTCTGGCGGGTGGTCAGGCGGCTGATAATCTCATCTATTCTCGCGGACATCTGCTGCTCCTGTTCTACGCGATCACTCGTTCGCGAGGCGCGCGGAGGCGCCGTTGGCTTTCATCTCTACTACTCTTGCATCCGGCGGCGAAGCGGCATCCCAAGTGATGGCCGCCGAGCCGACGCCGTCCGGGCCGCATCGCACCGTTGCCGGATCGGCAGTGCCACCCGTAACGGTGACAGTGACATCCGCATTCGCACTCACGTTGCCCAGACCATCCTTGACAGTGAAGGTGAGCTTGCGCGACGGCGAACCGGCCGGCGTGGAAGCATCCCAGGCCGCGCTGATGGACCCGGGAGTTCCCGCGACCACGGTCACATTCGTTGCGGTAGTGGACGTTCCGATTCGCGCGGCCACCGCATGAGAGCCCTTGCGCAGCGCCCTGAAGACTCCGTTCTGCTCCACGAACCCTCCGCCGTTGCGCGTGCCCCAGATGACATTCGACGAAGCGGCAGCCGCGCCGCCTGTCGGTGACACCTTGAACTGCGTTGCCGTTCCCGCCCCAACCGACGGATTGGCCGGCTCGAGCGTGAAGGTGGGCGAGGCAGCGGCAGGTTCGGGAGCATATACGAGCAGGCCGCTCGCGACCGTGCGCTGCTGCCCGTCAGACGGGCTGTTGATGACGACGTCGCCCACGACGAGCGTGCTGGAGCCGCCCCCGTCCAGGTTGATCGCATCGGTGCAGCCCTGGTTCTGCATCACGGCGGCAAGTTCGGGAAGAGACGCGCCCCGGCTGGTGATCTGCCGCCCGTCCACAACGGCGATCAGAACGTATCCGTTGCGGGTGACGCCAACGGAAGTCCGCGGGTGACGCACCGTTCGGAAGCTGTTCGAAAACCCGTCTCCGTTCTCCTTCTCGGTGACAGTGCCGTCCTTGATGAGCCACGAGCCGCCGCCGCACGCGTCGCGGACGCCGATCCATGAGCGCTGGTCGTCATCCTGCAGGATGAGCTTGACTTTGACGGCGCCGCCCTCGGCCCCCGAGGCGGCATCGGTCAGTTCGCGCACGCGCGGTCCCTCGGCGACGAGCACGACATCTTCGCGCCCGATGGGCGTGTTCTGAGCGGGGGTGACGATCTTCCGGACTTTGGCGCTGACCGTTCCCTTCTCAGTGAGAGCGCCCCAGTCGCACTCGAGGACGAGCTCGGCGCTGTTCTCGCGGGCGCCTGTGGAAGTGCCCCAGGCCCGCTCGTAGACGACCAGTTCACCGGCGGCAAGCGGGCGGTCCACTCCGTTCGCCTTGATGAGCCGCCCGTTCGGAAATTCGAACGTCAGCGCCATCCGCACACATCCGAGCAGGGCGCGGTTGTTAGCGAAGAAGCCCACGGCGGGGCGATCCACCCACGGCTCGCTGACGAGCCTGCCTTCAACCACGGTCAGCCCGAGCGGATCGGACGTCCACGGGAAGAAATCGCCATTCGCCCCGGCCACGGCGCGGGTGCGGGCGACGGCGGAGGCGACCGTCTCGCGCCGCTTCGAGTTGATGAAGTTGTTCGCGACAAAAGCGCCCACGCGAACGCCGGCCTGGCGCGGGTCCACCTTGATGCCCGTAAAGACGAGCGGGGTGGACGGGTCAACGCGCTCGAGCAGGACGACTCCCGGCGCGACGGGCTTTTCGTAGACGCGAGGCGATGAGCCTGTCTGCGCATGCGCCGCGATTGCGGCAAGACAGAAGGCCAGAATCAGAAGACAGAGGCGAGAGGTGCGAAAAATCACTGTTGTATCAACTCCACATTCGCGCGCGGCGCGGTTACGCGCTCCCCACCCGCAATCTCGGCGACAAGCACCCTGACCATGGCGCCCGACGGCACCGGCTGCAGTTCGGTGGGAAGCTCGACGACGCGTCCGATCTGCCCGAACCAGGGGTCACGTATGAGCCGCACCGCGCTTCCGATCTCGAGCGCCCCGGCGGCGTCCGCCGCAACGGTTGCTCCTGACGAGACGCCCGGAACAATGACCTCCGGACGGATGACACCGGCCCTGATCTGCGTGGCCCCGTTGACCGATGCTTTCTGCCCTTCGAGACTGCTGAGCAGCTCCCACGTTCGAGCGGCCATCTGAAGCCCGCCAAAACCCTCCGTCAGAATCACCGTCGTCACGACCGGCTCCTGCCCGGTAATCGCCACGCCGATGTCGAACCCGAGATACGAGACGATGTCGGAATCCACCACCCCGCCCACGACGATGGCGGCCGCGCCGCGCGATGCGGCGGCCTGCAGAGCCGACAGATCGGCGCACGCGCCGCCGATGAGCACCTGCCCCTCGACGTCCTCCGGGATTCCGTCCGCGCTCAGCGTCTGCGACGGGTCGGTCGCGACCATCCGCACGGGTCCGTGCTTTTCGCCCCCGATGCCGAAGATACCCTGCACGAAGGCTCCATCGGTCTCCACCACCGCGCCCTCGTTGGGGATGACCTCCGTAACGATTCCGTGGATGTAAGCGGTGATTTCGACGGGCGAGGGCGCCTCGCGGATGCCGATGTTGCCCGAGATCGGGTTTATCAGCTCGATGAGACCCGAAACGGGCGTGCGGCACTCGTTCTTGAACAGACCGAAGAAGCTCGTGCTGCGGCACAGGATGTCGCCCTTCTGCACCGTGTCGCCTTCCTTGACCTGCAGATGCTTGCCGAGGTCGTTCGGCTCGACGCCGAGCAGTTCGGCGGCGCGCACCGTGCGCATGATCCCGGGAAGCTCGGCGCGCGCCAGAACATCGTCGGGCTCGACGGCGCGGCCGGACTCGACCAGCACTTCTCCCGTGAGGGGAAGACGCCTGAGCTTGCGGATGTGCGCCGAGCGGCTGACTTTCAGGCCGGGGCTATAAGCTGTTGCCATTCATATCTCCGTTTGCGAAAGGACACCGGGACATCACTCGGCCGGCAGCCCGAAAGAATCGTAAGCCTGGCGCAACGCCGCCACCCGCTCGGCCGTGTCCTTCGAGTGCGGCAGGGGCCGGCCGCGGCCGTCTATGATGAGACCCACAACCCCGCCCGTGACGGTCGCGTCGAGGGAGCGCCCCTTGCCCGCGCCCACATCCAGCCCGCGCCCGGGCACGATCTCGACATCCAGCGTCTCGCCGGCGGCGAGCGGCCTTACGACGATCTCGCCCGTCTTCACCTCCAACGTCTCGCCCGGCAGCCGCACGGTGCAGACGGTAAATCCGGGCTTCACGTAACCGGAAGGCGCGATTACCGTCCCCAGCCGGATGAGGCAGTCGCGGTCGAAGACGACCGACGCGGCCTCGGGCTGAACGGTGGAGAGCACACCGAGCTGCGGCATCATAAAAATCGAGTCCACGGCAAGCTGCGTGATGCCTTCCGGCTGGTAGGCGTCAATGAGCATCAGCGCGGCCTCACCCCTGCGGGGAGCGTGCGACAGGCATCCGCCGCTGCCGATGATGAGGTCGCAGCCCATCATATCCACCAGCGTTTCGCCCGTTGCCTTCTGCGAGAGCATTTCGCCCACGTTGCGCTGCTGCTGCACGCCCTTGAGCCCGCGCGCGAGCATCTTGTGATGATCGAACGCGAGCCTCAGCGCTTCGCGGGCGACGGCCTGCTCGACGCGCAGGTCGCGAAGTGTTTCGGGGATGGTGGTCGGGCGGATCATCTTGTTGCGCAGGCCGTTGCGCGTCTGCCAGTTGTCCACGTCGAACGGCAGCCAGCGCACGATGTTTTCGATCCCGGCCTCGGCGAGCACGTTGCAGATGGAGTAGCTCATGCCCAGGTTCGCGCTGACCGTGCGGTTGAACACCCCGCCGAAAACCGAGAAGACGTCCGTCGTCGCGCCGCCGATGTCCACGGCCACCACCTGAATCCCCTGCTGTTGGGCGGCGGTCTGCACCATCTTGCCGACGGCGTTGGGAGTAGACATGATGCCCGAATCGGTCCAGCCGGAGAGCTTTCCGTAACCGGGCGCCTGCTGCATTACGTGCTCCAGAAACAGCTCGTGGATGGCTTCGCGCGCGGGCAAGAGGTTCTCGCGGTCCAGTTCCGGCCGCAGGTTGTCGGTGATGCGCAGATCCACGCGGCCGTCGAGCAGCTTTCCGACCGGCTCGCGGGCGTCGGTGTTGCCGGCGAAAATGACAGGAAGGCGCATATCGCCGCCCAGGCGCGGGCGGGGGTCCGCCGCGACGAGCATCTCGGCGATGTCCACCAGGTGCGAGACGGTACCGCCGTCCGTTCCGCCGGACACAAGCACCATGTCCGGACGCAGGTTGCGGATGCGCTCGATCTTCTGCCAGTCCTTGCGCCCGTCGTCCACCGCGACGACGTCCATGATGATAGCGCCCGCTCCGAGCGCCGCGCGCTCCGCGCTCTCCGCGCTCATGCTCTTGACGACGCCCGCGACCGTCATCTGCAGGCCGCCGCCGGCACTTGAGGTGGAAAGATAAAGGTCAACGCCCCGCGCGCCTTCGGCGGGGTGCAGCAGGCCTTCCTCCGCCAGCAGTTCGAGCCCCGCAAGCTCTTCGACCTCGCGCACGGCGTTTGTGACGCCGACGGTAACGTCGTCGTAGGGGGCTTCGACGGTAGTGGGGGCTTCGCCGCGGCACACGAGCTGCCACTGCCCGTCACGTTTCTCGATGAGTATGGCTTTGGTGGTGGTGCTGCCGCAGTCGGTTGCCAGGATTCGGGTTGGTTCGCTCACACAGGCTCCTTGCCGGAAGATGGTCCCGGCGCCGGCCTGCCTTTGACTGGCCGGGCTTCATATTATAGCAACTTACGGGAAGGGCGTTCAACCGCCGAGAGAGGACGTGACCCCTGCGCGTATGCGGCTCCGCAATACACGTGCCCCGGGCCGGCGTCCGGATTCCGTGCCTCCATTGGTGTTCCGGCATTACGGCCTCATCAAACCCGGAAACTCAGCGCAATCCGAAATCACGAAACATCACACCGGTTCTTCCCCCGGCCGTGTAGCACAGGGCCTTGTGCCCGTCCAAACCGCGAACCTGTTGCCACGGGCCTCGTGCCCGTTCGGGCTGCCTGCTACGCGCTCGCGGAGACGAGGCCCGACATGACCTCGGTGAACCTGCGCCGGAAGAAGGCGTCGTTTTCCACGAACCACGCACGCGCATTCGCGCCCATCCGCTGCCTCTCGTCCGCTGGCATCGCCAGCGCTTCGGCCGTTTTCTGCTCCAGAGCACGCGGGTTCACCTGGTAGCGCGCACCGAGGCCCATCGGCTCGCTGTGCGAGCACGCTACCATCAGCGCGCGCCCGGGCGCCGCGAGTTCGTTCATTGGCGGCGCGTCCGTGACGACCGCCACCGCCCCGGCACTCAGCGCCTCCGCGATGGAGAGCCCGAAGCCCTCGGCCTCCGACGGGCAGAGATGAACCGCGTGAGCGTTCTGCATACGCAGAAGCTCGCCGTCGTCCACTCGTCTGGTGATGTGGTCAACATTCGGAAGCGCAACGCGCGGCGCCATTCGGCGTGACTGCACTAAAGTGAGGCGCGGCCATTCGGGGTGATCCCGCCACAGATCAATCACTGCCCCGGTGCCCTTCACGGGGCTGTCTCCCGCAAGGTGAAGGACACGCAGAGGCACGCGGGGCACAGCAGGGTCGAAGCGGTCGAGGCAGGTGAAGCTGACGTACTCGGTCAAGCACCCCAGCTTGCGGAAGATATCCTGCGCGTGAACAGTTTTGCAAAGCACGGCGTCGAGCGACGGCAGTAAGGGGCGATGCTTCGAACGCACCCACTCCTGATTGGGTATGAGGGCGTTGCGCCGCGCGCAGGGAAGCCACACAGGCTTGATATCCTCCAGGAACAGGTTGAGGTCAAACTGCCGCGACGGACGGCTGTGATACCGGGCGGCCACCACCGACCGGACGTGAGCGAGATGTTTGTTCGTGAAGCGGGCAATACCACGGGTGTCCCGGGGCGCCGCGGTGAGGGTGACGGTCACACGGATCCCCTGCAGGCGCAACAGGCCGCTGAGAAGGCCGATGTCGCGGCCCAGCCCGCCGCGGCTGTCTTTCGCGATGATGTTGACTGCTGGTATCAGAGCGGGAAGAGTTCGTGCGTGCTCATGACGCCCTTGTAGAGGTCCGTGTTGGTCAACGACTTGACATGCCCGTCGCCGAAGATCGTCTGCTGCCACCAGGTGCCCTCGACGGGGTGCGACACCCAGTCCCAGAAAAGGATCAGCCTCGTCGGGTCCTTGCAGGCGCCCAGGGCCTTGGGTTTCGCGGGGCTCGGCTGGCCGTAGATGTTGCCGTTGTAGAGATAGCTCGTGCCGTACTTGACGAAAAAGCTCGGCTTGACCTTTGTGCCGTCCGCGTAAACATAGCCGCGGTCGCTCGGACACTTCCACATCTCGATACTGCGCCCGTACTGCTGGCAGACTGTTCGGAGCGCAACCGAGTCGGGCATGGCAGTGGAGGTGAAGGGCGGCAGGAAGCCTTTCGAGTCGTCCGCGTACTGCTGGAGCATGACCCCGAGCTGCCGCAGGTTGCTGACACATTTGGCGCGGCGGCCGGACTCGCGCGCACTGCTGAACACCGGGAACAAGATTGCCGCCAGAATCGAGATGATCGCGATGACGACGAGCAGTTCGATAAGCGTGAAAGCGCGACGGGCTGCTTTCTGCCTCAGATGTTTCGGCTTTGGGTGTCTCACTGCAGTATGCCCTATCCTACGGCATTCGCGCCCGGAATGCAAATGCCGCACGGCGCGCACAAAGCGGCAGTTACCTGCCGCACTCCACAGTCAGATCAGCATCTCGCAGTCGGACACGAACACGCGGAAGGGAAGCTGCTTCAGGAACTCGTCCGGGATGCCGATCAGCTCCTCTCGCAGATCGAGCAGAGTCTGCTCGTCCATGACGGCGACCATCATGTTGTTGGTGCCCGGAAAGACAGGATCGCCCATGCGTATTCCGGTGCGGCCCTTGCCGATCACGTCCGTGATGCGCGTCCAGCCCTCGGCCCCGGCCCTGTCCAGGGCTTCCTCCACCAGCGCCTCCGCGCCCGTATCGTAAACGATCAGCACCATCTTCATTCCGGGGTCTCCTCCTTGCGGAACCCGAGCTTTCGCGCGATGAAGTGGAGAGCATCCTCCATCAGCGTGTACAGGGACGGGATCACCAGCAGCGTCAACAGCGTGGAAACAAGCAGCCCGCCGATGACCGCCGTCGCAAGCGGCGACCTCTGCTCGCTCCCGCGGGAGAGCGCGAGCATGGTGGGGGTGAGGGCGGCAAGCAGCGACATGGTGGTCATGAGGATAGGCCGCAGCCGGGTTGGCCCGGCGAGCAGAATGGCTTCGCGCCGGCTCATGCCGCGCTTGCGCAGCGTGTTCGTGTAGTCAATGAGCAGGATGGCGTTCTTGGTGACAATGCCCATCAGCATGATCATCCCGATCATGGAAATGATGCTGAGAGACTGCCCGCGCAGCACGAGCAGCAGAATGGCCCCGACAAGCGCCTGCGGCAGGCTGAACATAATGACGAGCGGGTTGAATAGCGATTCGAACAGGCCCGCCATGAGCATATACACGAGCGCCACCGCGAGGAAGAGCGACTGCAGAATGTAACCGAAGCTCTCCTGCTGAATCTCCGACGTCCCTCCCGTCCTGACCGTTGTGCTGCCCTTCGGGATGGGCGCTATCGCTTTGTCAATGCGGCGCTGCACGCTGGAGAGGTCGGCGCCCTCTTCGAGGTAGGCGCTCACGGTAACGAGACGCTGGCGGTTCTTGCGGTCTATCTTGGTGGGCGCGGCCGACAGGCGGACATCGGCGACATCCTGCAGATACACCGGGACGCCGTCGTTCGTGCCGACAATAAGCTGCTGAACGCTTTCGAGCGTCGCGCGGTCCGAAGCGTCCACCTGAACGCGTATGTTGTACTCCGTTCCTTCCACCCGGAACTTGCTGGTTGTGCTGCCTTCCACCGACGTGCGGACGGCGTCGGCGACCTGCGCCGTCGTGATGCCGCGGTCCATGGCGCGCTGGCGGTCGAGTTTGATCTCGAGCTCCGGGCGGCCGATCTTCCAGGAGGTCTCGACATCGCGGGTGCCCTCCACTTTCTGAATGGCATCCTTCACAAGCCCGGCGACGGTGTTGAGTTCCGTCATGCTGCTGCCCATAACTTCCATCGCCACGGGAGCGCCGCTCGGACCGGTATTCTCGGCGCTGTACACTTTGATCTGCGCCCCGGCGACATCTGTGAGAATCTGCTCCCGGAGCACCGCCATGACCTCATTGATGCTCCGCTTTCGTTTGGTCACATCCACGAGTTCCAGCGACACGCGGCCGTACTGCGGCCCCACATTGCCGCCCCACATGGCGCCCGATGCGCTCGAGGACCCCGCGACGGTCTGATAGTACTCGGCCTCGGGCAGCTTGCTGACGATCGTCTCCACCTTCTCCGCAATCGCAAGAGTGTGCTTGAGACTGCTGCCCGCCGGGGTTTCGATTTCGATGGCTACCTGCCCGCGGTCGGACTCGGGGAAGAACTCACCCTTCACTCTGAGGTTCACGAAGATGGTGAGCGCCGCGGCGAGAATCATGAACGCCAGCGCGATCTTCCTGTCCTTCGAGAAGATGAACCCCGAAAGCCCGAGAATGCCGACAAAGACGATGAGGTTGAACAGCCTGGGGCCCGCGCCGCCCCGCCACATGGGGGCGGACATCATGATCAGGATGGTGGTGAGCGTGACCGCGCCGATGACGAACGTCAGCCATCTGTTGTCCAGCGACCAGGCCAGAATGCGCCGGTAGCGCTCGTCTATGCGCCTGTAGAACCCTTCCAGCGCCTCGAAGCGCCGCTCCCAGAACCCGTGCCGCTCCGCTTCGTGCCGCCTCTTGCTGGTCTTCGTCTCTCTCTGGAAGAACCGGGACGCCATCATCGGGGTGAGGGTGAAGCTGACGAGAAGCGAGAACAGCGTCGCGGCCGCGACGGTGATTCCGAACGACCGGAAGAACTGCCCCACGATGCCGCCCATAAACGCAATCGGGATGAACACGACGACGTCCACCAGGGTAATGGTGACAGCGGCGAGCGCGATTTCCGTCCGTCCGTTGATGGCCGCCTCGCGCGGCGGCTCGCCCTCTTCGAGGTGGCGGTCTATGTTCTCGAGCACGACGATAGCATCGTCAACGAGGATGCCGACCGCAAGCGACAGCGCGAGCATCGTCATATAGTTCAGGGTGAACCCGAAAGCCGTCATCGGGATGAATGTCGCGATGAGCGATGTGGGTATGGCGAGCGAGACGACGAGCGTCGCGCGGAAGCTGTGCAGGAAGATGAACACGACGAGGACGACGAGCAGAATCCCCAGCATCAACTCTTTGTTCGTGTCGTGGAGCTGCTCGAGGACGAACTCGGAGTCGTCGGTCGCAATCACGAACTCGACTCCCGGAGGAAGGCTGTTCTTGAGCGCTTCAAGTTCCTTCTTCGCGCCCTCGGCGACTCCAACAGTGTTAGCGTCGGTCTGCTTCTGAACGGCGATGACGACGGTGGGCTGCCCGTTGAGGCGGGAGACTGTCGTCTGCTCCTCGACGGTATCCTGCACGGTCGCGATGTCCGTGAGGGGGATGTTCCACCCCGGGCCGCCGGTCTGGCGATCGGGGATGTGGAGGCGCATGCCCGCCACCTCTTCGGCCGACGCGAACTCGCCCACGACCCTGATCGCGTAATCCTGGCGGTCCTGCTTGATGCTGCCCCCCGGCAGGTTCAGGTTCTCGCGCTGAATAGCGGCGGAGATGTCGCTGATTGTGAGGCCGTACGCCGCGAGCCTGGAGCGGTTGACCACCACCCTGATTTCGCGCACGTCACCGCCGCTGACGCTGACCGACGCCGCGCCCCGGACACGCGCCAGGCGGTCCTTGACCACGTTGTCGGCGATGTCGCGCATCTGACGCGGCGGAACAGGGCCGCGCATACCGATGGTCAGGATAGGCATGGCGCTGAAGTCCACCTTCGCAATGCTGGGGGCTTCGATGCCATCCGGGAGCGACGAGCGGATCGCGTCCACCTTCTCGCGAACGTCGCTGGCGGCTGTGGCGGTATCGGTGCCGATCTCGAACTCGATTCCGACGACGGATATCCCGTCCTGCGACGTGGACGTCACATTCTTGACGTTTGCCGTGGAACCGACGGCGTCTTCGATGGGCTTGGAGACGAGGGTTTCGATCTCCTGCGGCCCCGCGCCCGCGTATATGGTGACGACGGACACGAAAGGAAAGTCGGTCTTGGGGCTGAGTTCAACGGGCATCCGAGCCTTCGCCACCCAACCCATCAGGATGATGGCGGTGAAGAACATCGCCGTGAGCACCGGACGCGCTATGGCTGATCGTGTAAGCATCTACTTCGTCCCGGCCTCGCCACCGGATACGACGCGCACTTCCTGCCCGTCGCGCAGGTAGGACTGCCCGCCGCGCACCACAGCGTCGCCTTCCGACACGCCCGATGTGACCTCGACGACGCCATTGCTCTTGAGGCCCGTGCCCACGGAACGCTTCCGGGCAACGCTTGTTTCCACCTCGACCATGGCGGGCTTCGCTCCTTTGCCTTTCGCGGGCGCCGCGGGCTTCTTGACCGTGCCGCGCTCGACGACATAGACGACATCGCCCTCGAGCGCCGTGAGGATCGCGTCGGCGGGGAGCGTCAGCACGTTCTGGAGCCTGCGCACCTCGATGGCCCCTTTCGCGAAGACGCCGGGCTTGAGCTCGCTGCGCGGGTCGAAAACCGACAGGCGTGCTTTGAACGACCTGTTCGATGTGGAGGCGGCCGGGTACAGCTTCACCACCCGCCCGGTGAACGTCCGTCCCGGAACGGCCTCCGACTTGATGGCCGCCATCTGCCCGAGCCTGATGCGGCCCATCTGGGTCTCGGAGACGGTCGCTTCGAAGTACACGGTGGCCGGGTTGTAGACGCGAATGAGGGGCACGCCCGGGGACACCATTTCGCCGGGCTCCACACTCCGCTCGGCCACGATCCCGGCGACGGGCGTGCGGACGCCCGCGTCGCTGACGGCCTGCCGCGCCATGGCCAGGGTGGCCTCCGACGACTGCACGGCGGCCCGGGCGGCCTTGACTTCTTCGGTGCTGATATCGCGGCGCAGCGCCTCGGCCTCGGCCTGACGCAGCCGCTCTTCGAGGGCGCGCACGTTGCTCTCGGCGGCGCGCACTTCTTCGGGCCGCGCGCCCGCCTGCACGAGCGATAGCGCTTCGCGGGCAGATTCGAGGCTGGACCGGGCGACATCGAACGCGCGCTGGTCGGCGTCGAGGCTGGCCCGCGCCACCGCGCCCTCATCGTACAGCTTCTTTGTGCGCGCAAGGTTGCTCTCGGCGTTCTCGTAGTTCGCGCGGGCGGCAGCCACCGCCGCTTCGGCCTGGCGGCGCTCCTGAGGCCGGGCGCCCTGTTTGACAACGGCAAGGTTCTCGCGGCCGGATTTCAGAAGGGCGCGCGCGGCCTGCACGCTGGCATCCGCATTGCGCGCCTGCATGGCGGCATTCGTGCGGGCCTGCGAGAGCCGGCTTCGCGCGGAGGCCAGGTCGGCTTCGGCGGAGCGCGCCTGCTGCTGGAGGTCGGAGAGCTGCTGCTGCACGACGACCGCGCCCCTGCCGACGCGGTCGCCTTCACGGAATGGCACGGCGACGACCTTGCCGCCCATCTTCGCCGACAGCGTCACGTCCTCGAGCGCCCTGACCGTGCCCGTCACGTCCACCGTGCTCACCAGCGAGCCGCGTTCGGCTTTCACGATCTCCACGGCGGTGGCGGGAGGCGGCGCCTTCTGCGCCTTCCGTCCGCCGCACCCCGGCGCGACAAGCAAAGCGCTCAAGGCCGCAAGCAGCGCGGCGATGCGATAGTCCCTCGTGCAGTTGTCTCCTGTTTTCAGTCGCTTCAATGTTTCTTCCCCGCCCCGGAGCCGCCCTTGCCCTGCGCCCTCGCGGGCTGCACGAACAGAGAGTCCGGCAGCCCGGTGTTGATCTTGTAGTTCGTAAACGTAAGCTCCGCCCGGCCGCTGTTGCCGGAGTTGCTGGCGGAACCGCTGCCGCGCCGCCGGGACGGCGCCTCGGGCGCGCCCTTGAATGTTACCGTGGTTCTGGCGGGAAGCCAGTACTTGTTCTGCAGCCTGCGGAAGGCGAACACCGTGGTCACGACCCCTCCCTGCTGGCTTGTGCCCGTGAATCCGAGCGGAAGGGCGAGCGCGCTGTCCACAAACAGGCGCAGGCTGACATCCGCCGCACGGACGTCCTTTTTGGCACGAAGGGCGTACTTGGCGCAACTCTTCCCCTGAAAGGCCGCCGCGCCGAGCGGCTCGAAATCGTAGCTGGCCATCATCTCTTCGATGGGATCCCCGAGATACAGGCCTTCCTCCGGAAGCAGCGCGAATCCCTCCTTCGCCTCCACATGCACGCGGTTGGGACGCTTGTAGTAGAGCGTCATGCGCATATTGCTGACGGCGATCTGCTGCAGCGTGGCGTTCAGCGTGACATCGCAGGTGTAATCTTTCACCCCGGCGAGCCGGGCTTTCATCCGGTTCAGAAGCTGGTCGGCGCCGCAGGGCGCGGCGGCGGCGAGCGCCAGAGCAAGGACGAGCGTGAATCGCATCCAGGCCTTCATGTGAGAATGTCCTTTCTGACGAACACGAACGACGCGATGGCAAAGCAGGCGGCGCAGTAGATGAGCAGCGTGGCGGCGCCCCGAGCGAAGACCTGCGGGTCGAGCGGGATGTCGAACGCCCGCTGGAAGAGGTCGGCATACGATGTGAAAAGATAAGGCTTCACAGCGTGGAAATACGGTATCTCGCCCATGGAGCCGCTCGTCAGCAGGCAGATCATCGTCGCGCCGACGGGAAAGAGCGAGCTGGTCACGAAGACGGAGAACAGGAACGCAAGCGACGTGACGGACAGCAGGTATACGGCGGCCGATGCGTAGGCGATGAGCAGGCGCTGGACGCCTTCCGCCATGCCGAAGTACTTGATGCCGCCCCCGTAGCTGACCAGCCCGCCCTGTCCGAAGACGGCCCACCCCAGCAGATAGGCCGAAACCGCGAGGAATACGGGCAGACACACTGCGTAGACAAGCGCGACCAGATACTTGGCAAACAGGATGCGGAAGCGGTCAACCGGGCGCGCGAGCAGCGTTCTCAGCGTTCCGTCGGCGGCTTCGCCCGATATCTGGTCGCCCGCGACCAGGCTCACAAACAGAGGCATAAAGAGGAACACCGTTGGGGGCATCACCGCCCGCGCAATGAACGAGGCATTGACGGGAGAGCCGATGACGCTGATGTTCCCGGCGCCGATGAAGCCGGTGAACTCCCCTTCGATACCGCCGTACTTGAGCCCGATGACCGTGGGGATGAGGATGGCAAGCATCCCGAGCGGCCCGATGTACGTCCGCCCGCGGCGCAGCAGCTTTCCCAGTTCCATTGCCGCCAGCCTCGGGACGCTCACGCCTTCTCCTCTCTCATAACCTTGAGGTAGAAGTCCTCCAGCGACTGGCGCCGCCCCTCGATGGCGCTCACATTGAAGCCCTGCTCAACGAGCAGGCGGTTCAGGCCCGCAATCGCGCCCTGCTGCGCGCTGAGGGCAAACCTGGACCCGTCCACCCACAGCACCGTGACCCCGTCCTGCCGCGAGAGCAGATCGGCCGCCTCGCTGGCGCGGTCCACCTCGAACTCGACCTGCCCGGCCCCCAGTATCTCAGGAACCGCGCCCCGCGAGATGACCCGGCCCCTCGAGATCATCGCGACGTGCGTGCAGACCTGCTCGACTTCGTGCAGCAGGTGGCTGGAGAGGAATACGGTCATGCCGTGCTGGGATGTCAGCGAGCGGATGAGGCCGCGGACCTCGGACACGCCCTCGGGGTCCAGGCCGTTGGTGGGTTCGTCGAGGATCACGAGATCTGGCCGGGGCGTGAGGGCCGAAGCGATTCCGAGGCGCTGCTTCATCCCGTGCGAGTACGCCTTGACCCTGTCATCGGCGCGGGCCGACAGGCCCACGATACGGAGGGACTCCTCGATGTCGCTCTGGGTCACACTGCCCGACAGCCGCCCGAACAATCGCAGGTTATCGCGCCCGCTCATGGAGCCGTAGAACGCAGGGGTCTCGACCATCGCCCCCACCCGCGCGCGCGCCGCCAGACCATGCCGCCGGACGTCGTGACCGAAGATCGCCGCGCTTCCCTCGGAGGGCCGGACGAGGCCGAGCAGCATCCGTATGGTGGTGGACTTGCCCGACCCGTTCGGGCCGAGGAAGCCGAACGACTGCCCGCGCTCCACCTGCAGGTCCAGGCCCTGGACCGCAGTCTGGCGGCGAAATCGCTTCGTAAGTCCTGAAGTCTGGATGCAGATGCCGGTCAACGACGTGATTCAGTTCTGGTGCACCGCAAACGAATCGTCCGCGGCTGCCCGCGCGAGCCTCGCGTAGGCAAGGAGAAGGTCGTGGCGGGAGTCCACCAGTTTTGTCTGTGCCACAGTCAGAGCAAGCTGGGCATCGGTCACCTCGATGGGCGCGCTGACGCCGTTTTCGTAGCGGACGCGGGCGAGCCTCATTCCTTCCTCAGCCTGACCCACAACGGCTCGTGCGGAGTCCAGGCGCTTCCGGGCGTTCTCGATGCTCACATACGCCTGCTCGACTTCGAGGCGGATGGTGAGTTGTGTCTGTGCGCTGGCGGCCTTTGCGGAACCTGCCGCGGCGCGCGCCTGCTCGACGCGCCCCTTAGTGACGCCGCTGTCGAACACAGGAACGCTGACGCTGAGCATCAGGTCGGCGGAGAACTGCCGGCTGTTGAACTGCGTGGTGGTGCCGTTCCAGTTGAGGTTGCCGTCCACGCGCAGCCCGGCTTCAGGC
>Ga0255341_1003588_pt1 | contig 17247 bp, 14 predicted proteins | sample wastewater_treat_8_FD_192418 | JGI IMG/M metagenome (GOLD analysis project Ga0255341, IMG submission 192418) | Wastewater microbial communities from Lulu Island WWTP, Vancouver, Canada - plant12 | ecosystem: Engineered > WWTP > Wastewater > Unclassified | place: Canada: Vancouver, British...
AGCGATCTGCAACGCTGGCTGGAGCGCGCGGGTTTTCGGAAGATCGAAATCACCATCGTCGCCCGCGAAGACGAGCCGCCGCATTTTCAGACGCTGCTGGCCGGAGGAGAAAAGCGGCGTCCGGGCGCGGCTTAAGCGCGGGCGGTGTTTCAAGGAGCCGGCGCGCCGGCGGCCACGGCGAACAAATTCCGCATCGTGGCGAAGTAAATCGTGCCGTTGGCAGCCACCGGTGTGGCGCTGACCGGATCGCCCAAGGCCACCTGATGCAATAGTTTTTTCTCGCGATCCGCCGCGAACACCAGCGCCTGACCACGCCGGGTGGCGAAATAGACCTTGCCATCCGCCAGTAAGGGCGAAGCCCAGATTTCCCCGCCCGCGTCGTGGGTCCAGACCGCTTGACCCGTGGCGGCGTCCACGCAATGAATCCGCCGGCCGCAATCTCCGAGAAACACCAGACCGTATCCGAGAGCCGGCGTCGCCATGACGTGTTTTTCCAACGCGTAAGACCAGACCAGCGCCGTCTTCGTGACATCGCCGGTGCCGGTTGTTTGCAGGCATTTCAGCCAGGCTTGACGCTTTCCCCACCAGAGGTCGCCGCCGCCCGCCACATACAGCCGGCCATCGTGGAACACGGGCATCCCGTGCATGTTGCTGGGGCTGATGTCGCGGTTGCCGTTGAAGCGATGAACGGCTTCTTTGGGGGCGTCCGGATCAAAGTCGAATTGCCAAACCTTCCGGAGGGTCAGGACTTGGCCGGGCGGGGGCGCGGTGGTCACGGGGACGAAGCCATACACCACACCGTCGCCGCCGCAAAAAAACACCCGCGGCTCGCCGTCCACCTGGCCAAGTGCCGGGGAGGACCAGGTGGAATGAAAAATCCGCGGCCCGATGTGTTCACCGTCGCGCGCCACCAAGCGGCCCGAGGCCTTGTCCAACACGATCAAGCTCGGGGCGTCCGGCGAATGAATTTCCTTGTGGGTGTCATCTACGCCGTTGGCCGTGTTCACGTACAGGAAATCGCCGTGAATGAGCACGGAGGCGTGCGCGGAATCGTGCTGGCGGACCTGGAATTCCTGGATCATGTCAAAGCGCCAGAGGATATCGGCGCTATGCGGGCCCGGCGCCATCGGGGACGCCCCGGCGGGGACGCAGTGCGCCTCCTCCTCCTGAAACGGACCGTCATTGCCATTGGTCATGCCGCGCGCGTCCAGACACAGCACTTCGCCGCGATTGCTGACGAGATAAACCCGCTCACCCTCCACCGAGGGCGGCGAGCAAACGCCCGCGTGCGGCCAGTCCCAATAAATGCTGTTGGTGAGTTTGGGCACGACCAGTTGCCACAGAAATTCGCCGGTGGATTCGTCAAAGCACATCAACACCCCGCGATCCCCGGAATGCCGGGCGTCACGCGGGCGGTTGTTGTTGGTACCCAAGTAAACGCGTCCGCCGGCGACGACGGGGGTGGCATGGGTCTCGGTGCCTGGCGTCGTTCGCCACTTGATGTTTTGACCGGTCCGGGGATCGAACACTTCCGGCAATTCCCGCTCGTGGGAAATCATGTTGCGCGACCAAGCCAGGCCCCATTGGGGTTGATCCGCCGCGACGGCAGTGAACTCAATCGCGACCGCGATCAGCGCGGCGGTCAAACCGAGAACCGAGCGGGGCGGCGCCATCGGTTACTTCCGGGCCAGCACAGCTTGGACCCACGCTTGATTGTCCAAGTACCACCGAACCGTTTCGCGGATTCCGGTTTCGAAAGTGTGGGCGGGGGTCCAGCCGAGTTCCCGTTGAATTTTGCCGGCATCAATGGCGTAGCGCCGGTCGTGGCCGGGGCGGTCCGTGACAAAGGTGATCAACCGACGGGACTGCCCGCCCAGTTCGGGTTTGAATTCGTCAATCAGATCGCAGATCAACTCCACAATGCGGAGGTTGGCCCACTCATTGTGGCCGCCGATGTTGTAGGTTTCGCCGAGCTTGCCGCGGGTGAGCACCTGCCACAAGGCCTCGGCGTGGTCGCCCACGTAAAGCCAGTCGCGCACGTTCATACCATCGCCGTAAACCGGCACCGATTTGCGCGCCAGCACGCTCTGGATGACGACGGGGATCAGTTTTTCGGGAAACTGGTACGGCCCATAATTGTTTGAGCAATTGGTGATTACCGTCGGCAGACCGTAGGTGTGATGATAAGCGCGCACGAGCAGATCGGACGACGCCTTGCTGGCGGAGTAGGGCGAATTCGGCGCGTAGGGTGTGGTTTCGACAAAGTAACCGGTGTTGCCCAGCGAGCCATAGACTTCGTCCGTGCTGATGTGATGAAATTTTTTGCCGGCAAAATCCGCGCCCCAAGCCGCCCGGCACGCCTCCAACAGATTGAAGGTGCCGACGATGTTCGTGGAGATGAAATCGCCGGGGCCGGTGATGGAACGGTCCACATGCGATTCCGCGGCCAAATGCATGACGTGCGTGATGGCGTGTTGTTGGACCACTGCCAGCAGCGCGGCTTTGTCGCGGATGTCGAGCTTCTCGAAAACGTATTTCGGATGTCGCGCCACGCGCTCCAGATTCTCCAGATGACCGGCGTAGGTCAGGCAATCGAGGTTCACGAGCTTCCCGATTTCGGGCCGGTCAATGATGTGTTGGATGAGGTTGGCACCGATAAAACCGGCGCCGCCAGTGATGAGCAGGTTCATGGGCATGTTGAAATCAGTTTTTGATGATCGCGGAGTCAAGGTTGGTCAAGAGCCAGCCGGAGACTTGGCTCCCAGGCGGGCAGTTCGATGCCGAAAGTCCGCCGCAGTTTCTCAGAAGACATCACCGAATAGGCCGGTCGCCGAGCGGGGGTTGGGTAATCGGCCGTTGTGATGGCTTCGACGGTTTTGCATTTCCGCTCCGCGGCTGGCATCAGTTCGATGATGCGGGAGGCGAATTCGTGCCAGTGGGTTTCCCCGCCGGCCCGCAAATGATACACGCCGCTCCAATCCCGGCCCGCGCCCGCGGAGACGGTTTGCCGCACCGCCAGCGCCGTGGCTTCCGCGATCATCCGCGACCACGTCGGGCTGCCGAATTGATCCGCAACCACGCGCAAGGTTTCGCGTTCGCGGGCCAGCCGCATCATGGTGAGCATGAAGTTTTGTCCGCGCGCGCCATAAACCCAGCAGAGCCGAAAGATCAAATGCGCGCCGCCGACCTGCTGGATGGCTTCGTCGCCGGCGAGTTTGCTGCGGCCGTAGGCGCTCAAAGGGTTGGGCGCATCCGTCTCCACATAGGGCGTGCGTTTGGTGCCGTCATAGACGTAGTCCGTGGAATAATGAACCAGCAGCGCGCCGATTTGTTTGGCCGCCTCGGCCAGGATGCCGGGGGCGAGGCCGTTGATGAGCAGGGCGCGATCGGGTTCGCTCTCGGCTTTGTCCACGGCGGTGTAGGCGCCGGCGTTGACCAAGATTTGGGGTTGATGCTCCAACACGAGTTTGCGGAGCGCCGCGCCCTCGGCGAAATCTATCTCCGGATAGTCCAGCGCCCAGACCTGTCCCAGCGGCGCGAGGGTGCGCTGAAGCTCCCAGCCCACCTGGCCGTTTTTACCGAGCAACAATATCTTGGGGAGGTCCATGCGGGTTCAGGGGAAGAGTTTTTCCGCGGGGATGTCTTGTAATCGCCAACCGCGTTGGTCTTTCTCCGACAGCACCGGATCGGCGAGCGGCCATTGAATGCCGATGTCCGGGTCGTTCCATGCCAGGGTCACCTCATGCTTCGGTGCGTAAAATGCTGTGCATTTGTAAAAGAACAACGCCGTTTCGCTCAGGACCGCGAAGCCGTGCGCAAAACCCGGCGGGATGAAGAATTGCTGTTTGTTCTCCGCTGAAAGGGTGGCCCCCTGCCACTGGCCGAAGGTGGGTGAGCTCCGGCGCATGTCCACCGCCACATCAAACACCTCGCCCTGAAGAACCGAAACCAGCTTGGCCTGAGCCGAGGGATTTTGAAAGTGAAGCCCGCGCAACGTGCCGCGGCGGGAGAACGAGAGGTTGTCCTGCACAAACGGACCGGGGATGCCCGCGTCGCGGTAGCGCCGTTCGTTCCACGATTCCAGAAAGAATCCGCGCGTGTCGCCGAACACCCGGGGTTCAATGAGGCGCAAACCCGCGATTTCAAACTCGGTGACGTTCATACGGCACGCTTGGCCTCCGCGATGACTTCCCGTTCGAGATAGGCGCGGTATTCGCACTGCGGCATCCGGGAAGCGAGTTCCTCCAACTGTGGCAGTTGCAGGAATCCTTGGCGGAACGCGGCTTCTTCGGGGCAGCCGATTTTGATGCCCTGCCGTTTCTCAATCGTCTGCACATACGCCGAGGCCTCGTGCAGACTGCTGCTGGTGCCGGCATCCAGCCACGCGAACCCGCGCCCCAGCCGGTACACCCGTAAGCCGCCCCGCCGCAGATATTCGACGTTCACATCGGTGATCTCCAGTTCGCCGCGGGCAGACGGGTTCAAGTCCCGGGCGATCCCAACGACGTCGTTGTCGTAGATGTAAAGCCCCGGTACGGCGTAGTTGCTCTTGGGTTGCTTCGGTTTTTCCTCGATGGAAATGGCCTTGCCCTCGGCGTCGAATTCCACGACGCCGTAGCGTTCCGGATCGTGGACGTGATAGCCAAAGATCACTGCGCCGGTTTGGAAATCCGCAAACGCGCGCTGAAAACTGTCGCCGCCGTAAAACACGTTGTCGCCGAGGATGAGCGTAACGGCGTCCTGGCCGATGAAAGTGTCGGCGATGCGGAAGGCCTGGGCAATGCCCTCGGGCCGGGCTTGTTCGCGGTATTCGATGCTCAAGCCCCACTGGCTGCCGTCCCGGAGCAACTGCCAGAACCGCGGCAAATCCTGGGGCGTGGAGATGAGACAAAACTCCCGGATGCCGCCCTCGATCAACGTCGTGAGCGGATAATAGACCATGGGCTTGTCATAAACCGGTTGCAGTTGTTTGCTGGCGACCAGGGTGAGCGGAAACAGCCGCGAGCCCGCCCCGCCCGCGAGGATGATGCCTTTCATGACGGGAAGCTTATCCGGCAGCGGGCAAAGCGCAACCGGGAACCGCTTTTCGTTCTGGATTCCCAGTGGGGCTTGCATGAAACTGGGCCGCCAATGAAGCGAACGCACCATTGCAATGAACTCCGCCCCGCCCACGCGGGACAGCTCGTGACGTTGACCGGCTGGGTTCACTCCCGCCGGGATCTCGGCGGGGTGATTTTTATTGATATTCGCGACCGCGAAGGCCGCACCCAGACCGTGTATGATCCGTCTGATTTACCGGCGGAGGTATTCGATCGCGCCGCCGCGTTACGCAGCGAATGTGTCGTGGCCGTCACCGGCCTGGTGCGGTTGCGTCCGGCGGGAACGACCAATCCCAAGATTGCCACCGGCGAGATCGAAGTCGTCGCCCAGGCGCTTGAGGTGCTCAACACCGCCGACGTGTTGCCGTTCCCGGTGGACGATCCAGACGCGGCCGGCAAGGTGAACGAGGAACTGCGGTTGAAGTATCGCTACCTCGATTTGCGCCGGCCGGAAATGACGCACAACCTGCGGCTCCGTTCCAAAGTGGCCACCGCCACCCGGGTGTTCCTGGACGAACAAGGCTTCCTCGAAGTGGAAACACCGACGTTGTTCAAGTCCACACCCGAAGGCGCGCGGGAATTCGTCGTGCCGTGCCGGACGAATCCCGGTTTGTTTTACGCGCTGCCGCAGTCGCCGCAGCAGTTCAAACAGATCCTCATGGTGGCGGGCGTGGAAAAGTATTTCCAGCTTGCGCGGTGTTATCGCGACGAAGATTTGCGGGCGGACCGGCAACCGGAATTCACGCAGATTGACCTCGAGATGAGTTTCATTGAGCGCGAGGACATCTACACGCTGATCGAGGGCCTGTTGCAACGCATTTGGAAGACCGCGTTGAATGTGGACATCCCGACGCCGTTCAAGCGACTCTCGTTCCAGGAAGCCATGGACCGCTACGGCATGGACAAACCGGACACGCGCTTCGCCATGGAGTTGGCGGATTTCACCGAGGTCTTCCGGGCGAGCGCGTTCAAGGTGTTCAGCGGTGCCGTGGCCAACGGCGGCGTTGTGAAGGCGATCAATGTGAAGGGCTTCGCCGACGCCACCCAAGGCCAGATCGAGGCGATGACCGAAACCGCCCGAAGCTTTGGCGCGAAAGGGCTGGCCTTCATCAAAATTGAAGACGGGGAATGGAAATCGCCCATCGTCAAGTTTCTGACCGAAGCCGAGAAGGCCGCGCTCCAAACGCAACTGAACCTTGAGGAGGGGGACTTGGTTCTGTTCGCCGCCGATCAATGGCTTGTCGCCTGCGAAATCCTCGGTCGCATTCGTCTCTATGCCGCCGATATTCTCAAACAACGCGGTCAATTGAAGATTCCGGCGGACCGGTTTGATTTCCTGTGGGTGGTCGAGTTTCCGTTGCTCAGTTTCGACAAGGAAAACAACCGCTGGTATTCCAGCCATCATCCGTTCACCGCCCCGGTGGCGGAGGACATTCCCCTGCTCAAGACCGATCCGAAAAAGGTTCGCGGCCAGCATTACGACATCGTGGTGAACGGCGTCGAGTTGGGCGGCGGCTCGATTCGTATTCACCAGCCCGACGTACAAAAAACCGTATTCGAAGAGGTCCTGCAAATTCCGCCGGACTTGGTGAAAGCGCGGTTTGGTTACATGCTGGAAGCGTTTCGCTACGGTGCGCCGCCGCACGGGGGGATCGCGCTGGGTTTCGATCGGTTGATTGCGATCCTGTGCGGCACGCCGAGCATCCGCGACGTCATCGCCTTCCCGAAGACCGCCAAAGGCACCTGCCTGATGACGGAATCCCCGGGCAGTGTCGAGCCGAAACAACTGCGGGAACTTTACCTGGAATTAAAAGCGCCCAAACCCCAATAGCCCAAACGGCGCGCGGGAGCGTGGGCAGCGTGGGGAGCGGGTCAACAAGTCTTCGCGCCCGGGTCGGCGGGCGGGAGTTGCCGGCGGTTGAACGCCACGCAATCGGCGTACCGCACGCCCTGTCCGCCAAAGATGTCCAGCGCGGAGCCGATCGTCAGATCAATTTTGCCCCGACCAATCCGGGTGACGTCTTCCAAATCTTGCAGGGACGCGGCGCCGCCGGCGTAGGTCGTGGGCCGGGGCGTCCACGCGGCCAGTTTTTCCACCAGTTCCCGGTCAATCCCGCGGCACTGTCCTTCCACGTCCACCGCGTGAATGAGGAACTCCGCGCACCACGGAGCCAGGACGCGCAAGGTTTCGGCGGTCACCGCCAGCTCGGTGAATTTTTGCCAGCGATCCGTGACCACCCAATAGTCTGCTCCGCGTTTCCGGCAGCTCAAATCCAACACCAGCCGCGCCGCGCCGATCCGCTTCACCAGCGATTCCAAACGCGCCCAATCCACGCGGCCACCGTGAAAAACCCAACTGGTCACGATGACCTGCGCCGCGCCGGCGTCCAGCCAGGCCGGGGCGTTTTCCAGATTCACACCGCCGCCCACCTGCAAACCGCCCGGATACGCGGCCAGCGCGGATTGCGCCGCCGCCTCGTTGCCCGGGCCCAGCAGGATGACGTGCCCGCCCGTCAACCCATCGCGTCGGTACAAATCCGCATACCACGCGGCGGGGCGATCGGAGACAAAGTTCGTCCGCAACGTGCCGGGCGTTTCCGCGAGGGTGCCGCCGACGATTTGTTTCACCCGGCCCTCGTGAAGATCAATGCAGGGACGGAACATGCTTCGAGGCTAGAAGTGCGCCGCGAGAGTTCAAAGCGAAAACTGCAGTGCCCTTGGGAAAGACCGGAGATACGGAATTCGATTTGAAATTCTGCATTGCCGCCGCATTGCTGGCTTTGTGCTGAGCGCATGGCGCGGGCGAGCAAACTGTTGGCAGACGGTTCGAGCGTGAAGGAAACGGCGGGACTATTGGGCTACATGAACCAGCACCACTTTTCCCGGCACTTCAAGAAATACCCCAGCCATTGTCCCAGCGCCCATGCCGCCATCGCGAGATCGTGCTATGAGGCTAATTCCAAGGCGTCCACCGGCGGGTGAATTGTCCCTGCCTGGGCAGAATGTCCCGATTGGATACAAAATGTCGCGTTTAGACACCTGTTTACGCTTCCCACAGGTGAGGGTGCGCGTTGTAATCAGCAGAAGTTGAATCGGTGAGTGCGTGAAAAATCCGGGGCACAGAGCGCGGTTAACGGTACAATGCAGGAAAAGCAAGCGGTCCAAGATTGGACATGCGGCGGATGCCGCTTCCGCCGACATGTGACTTGCATGCCAGGCACATCCAACAAGCTAAAGTTGAAGAAGGCAGCATGAGAAACGCGCCGACAACAGACAAGCTGTCCCGAGGGGAGTCCTCGGTGCAACGGTCGCTTTGCTCGCCCTTGGAGAAACACGAAGCGATGGCCAATATGTCAGAACTAAGCCGGAACGATGCAGTTGATCCAGGTGGAACGGCCAACCTGGCCGTTCTGGGCGGCAACCTGCCGCCCAGCCGAGCGCACGGAGATCGCACACCATTTGGTTCGCACTCTTTGCGTTCAGCTGTCGGGCTGGTAGCCCGACAGAACGGGCCAGTGGCCCGTTCCACCCAAACTCCAATCGAATCGTTCCGGCAGAACTGTAGACCCCTTCCCGGTGGCGCGATACGAGTGGCGCCTCCGAGTGAGTGGGCTCCCGTTCCGCCTGACTTATTTGGCCGCGGCCGTTTTCCTTCTCTCAGCACAAGTCGCTTTGTTTCCGGTAGCAGGTCACGCCTTTACGAACTACCGAGTTCTGGGGGTTGTTGATTGGGAGGAGAGGCTTGGAAAAGAGCCGGCCCATCACCGTTCTGATTTTGCGCTCTTCCGGGTTCATAGTGGGTAAAGGTCGAGCTTTCCGCAGAAGAACAGGATGCGGTTGCGGAAATTTTCAAAGCTGCGGAAACCGCGCGCATTGGATTTGATCAGTTGAATTTTCGAGTTCAGCCCCTCGGTCATCGCGTTGGTAATCGGATGACGCAAATACGTCAGGCTGTTTTCCAGATGCCGCTTCACCCTCTTCGCCACCTTGATCAACGGCTTCAACCGGCTCCGGCTCACCCAGCCATACCATTCCTTGAAGAACCGCCGCGCCGCCCCTTCATACCGGTAGTGCCACAACCGGCTGAACAGCTCTTTCGCCGCCCATGCCCGCGCCACCTTCAGTCCGCTGTCCCGCAACGCCCGGAACTCCGCCGCCTGCTCCACACTGAGGTTCAGCGGATTATACAGCCACAACGGCCGCGAGCCCTTGAGCGTCTCATCCCCCGCCGCCATCAGTTCCTTGTGCTCGGCCCGCCGCACCCGGTCCACCGCCTCGTTCAAGTGCGCCGCCACATGAAACTTGTCATGCACCAAGGCCGCCTGGGGCACCTTCTCTTTCGTCGCATTCATAAAGGGTTCCCACATGTCCAGCGCCACCGCCGCCACTTCCTGCCGCTGCTTTTCCGGCAGCGTCTCCCACAACGCTTCCGCCGCCGCTTGCGTCCGCTCTTCCACCACCTCCAGCACCCGCCCTGCCTCCAGATCCGTCAGCCGCGAAATATACGACTGGCCCGCCCCAAAGCTCTTCTCGTCAATGCCCAGATGCTTCAGGGGGGTGAACTCCCGGCGCGACAAGCCCCGCGCCACCGCCCGCCGCACGATGTAATCCACCGCGTCCCACGACAGCCCCAGCAGGTTCGCCGCCTGCGTCAGACTCCGCGCGCACAACAGCACATCAATGGCAAAGCGCTCGAACAACCGGGTGAACCGCCCGTGCGGTTCGGCCCACGGCACCGTCACGGTCTTCACCCCGTCCACCTCGCACTCGATCCGCGGCACCCGCGCCCGGATCACCGTCTGGAACTGCATCGTGTCCAGATGCCGCCACGTCCGTTCCGGCGCATCATCATAAACGGAGCACTCTTGCCCACACACCGGGCACGACCCCTTGGCCCCCGCACCCCAGACCAGTTCGATCTCCACCGGCTTCTGTTCCAGTTCCAGTTTCACGTCCTTCACCTGCCAGGGAGACTGAATCCCCAGCAGCAGCCCGTAGTGTCGTTGCAGTTCATTGTCCAGAGCGCTCATCCTGCCAGCCTGCCGCAGATCCGGACGCCCCGCCAGCTTTCCCCAAGACTCCGGCCCGGCGCAACGCAGCGAAGCGGAGTGGAGGCCGGCGCGAAGCGGTTGCGCCCACTGCCGCCCGCGCCGTTACTCCATGCCAAAGCCTCACCTCCCGCTTCACCCTCAAAGCATTTTTTCCCGCCAACTCAACCACCCTTACCCACTAAAATGTCCGAAGCGCCCGATTGCTGTAATGGTGGTTTTAGTGGTTCTAGCTGTGCTTCCACTTGCCTATTGGGCCATGCGCATCCTGAGACATCATCGCGGTGGGCCTGAGTTATGATTTGTACCTTGACCATGCAAGGGCAATATTGGGGTTTTGGCTGCTTTAGCCGCACTTGCCATGCTCCCGTGCTATCTGGTGGTACGATTGATAAAGCGTCTCCATGCGGGAGGCGGTCAAGCCGCCGGCTGGACGGAGAGGGATTCTGGCTTCCCCCCTGGAGAACGGAGAAAACGGGGGAAATGAAGCCAGACGAACCAAACTCAGTGTTAACCTCCGAGGCCGTCGCGTGTTGAATTGAAAAGGTTTCTATCGGGCGTCTCAAAACTCCGCGTTGCCCGGCGTGCGGGCGAAGGGGATCACATCGCGGATGTTGGCCACGCCGGTGAGGAACATCAACAGCCGCTCGAAGCCCAGCCCAAAACCGGCGTGCGGGACGGTGCCGTATTTCCGCAGGTCCAGATACCACCAATAATCCGCCTCGTTGAGCTGGTGGTATTTCAAGTTGTCGCGGAGTTGCTCCAGCCGCTCCTCGCGCTGCGCGCCGCCGATGATTTCGCCGATGCCGGGCACGAGCATATCCATCGCGGCCACCGTCCGGCCGTCGTCGTTCAGCCGCATGTAGAACGGTTTGATCTCGCGCGGATAATTGAAAACGGTCGTCGGCGATTGAAAATGTTCCTCGGTTAGAAACCGCTCATGCTCGGCCTGCAAGTTGAGGCTGTCGTCCACCGGATATGCGAACGCCCGACCGGACTGCTTCAAAATCGCGATCGCGTCGGCGTACGGCACGCGCACGAACGGGCGCTCGACGACGAATTGCAGCCGCTCGCGTAATCCCGGATCCACGAATTTGGCGAACAGGGCGAGGTCGTCCGCGCAATGGGTCAACGTGTATTGTGCCATCGCCTTGATGAAGGCCTCGCCCAGGTCCATGTCGCCCGCCAGATCACAGAAGGCCATCTCCGGTTCGATCATCCAAAACTCGGCGGCGTGCCGGGCGGTGTTGGAGTTTTCCGCGCGGAACGTCGGGCCGAACGTGTAAATGTTCGAGAGCGCGCAGGCGAACGCCTCGCCCTCCAACTGGCCGCTCACGGTGAGGAACGACGGCTTGCCGAAGAAATCGGCTTCCGGCTTGTCCGCCGGCAGGCCCTTGAGCGTGGTGACGCGGAACATCTCGCCCGCGCCCTCGCAATCGCTGGCGGTGATGATGGGCGTGTGGACATGGACAAAATCGCGGCTTTGAAAGAACTCATGCACCGCGAAGGCCAGCCGGCTGCGGGTGCGGAAGATCGCGCCGAAAAGATTCGAACGCGGCCGCAAGTGGGCGATGGTGCGCAGGAATTCCAGGGTGTGCCCTTTTTTCTGGAGCGGATAGGCGGCGTCCGCCGGGCCGATCAGTTCGATCCGGGCGGCGCGCAACTCCCACTTTTGGCCGGCGGCGGGGGAGGCCACCAGCCGGCCCGTCACCACCGCCGCGGCGCCGGTCGTGAAGCGGGCGATCGGCTCCGCTCCCGCAGTGTCGGTATCCACAATTACCTGCGCGTTGGCCAGGCACGAACCGTCGTTGAGTTCGAGAAAAGAAAAGCCCTTGGCATCGCGCCGGGTGCGGACCCAGCCTTTGATGGTGACGCTGTCTTGCGGTTCGGTGGCGGCGAGGACGTGTTTGATCAGTGTGCGCATGGTTGCGGGCGTTGCCCAATTTCGCCCGGATGTTGGTCAAGGGCCGGGGCCTCAGGCAAGCGGAAGTTCGCGGCGCTCCCGCGCGGCTGTCCCTACTGATTGAATTCAGCGATGGCGGACCGGGCTTGGGCCATGAGAGGAGGGCGTAAAAAAGGTTCGCCAGAATCGCCGGACTGGATTAGTGTTGGCCAGCTTATGAAAACGACGCTTATCGCGAGTCTGCCGTCGGTCGCCCTGTTGTTGCTTGCCTTCCTGATGTTCGTCGTCTCCGGCTGCGGGCCGATATGAACCGCTGGCTGCAACTGGCGCAGCTGAACGCCCGGGTGGCGGGATTGGCGTTGACCGGGCGATGGCTGGACCACCGGGCGGTGGCGGCGGACTACGATCACGCCGCGCCCACGTATGAGCGCGTGTGGTTGAGTCATTTGCGGCAAACCACGGATGACTTGTTGCAACGCCTGCCGGTCAATCTCCCGGGCCGGATCTTCGATCTCGGCTGCGGCACGGGTTACGTGGCGCGCCGCCTGGCGGCCGCACATCCCCAGGCGACCATTACCGCCGTGGACATCTCGGACGCCATGCTCAATCAAGCCCGGGGACAAGCCGACAACGACCGCCTCACTTTTATCACCGCCGACATGCTGGCCTTCGCGCGCCGTCAACCCGCCGAAAGCGCCGCCCTGATTGTTTCCACGTGGGCTTTGGGGTATTCGCATCCCGCCCGCCTGTTCCGCGCGTGTCAGCGTCTGTTGCCCGGCGGCGCGCGACTGGCGTTTATCGTCAACTACGCGGACACACTGGCCCCGGTCTTTCGGGCGTTTCAGCGGACCATGCTGCGTTTTCCCTCGCGCGTGCGCCTGGCCGCGCGGCCTCACTTCCCTCCCCACTGGCCGTGGCTGGAACGCGCGCTGACCCGGAGTCAGTTGGCCGTGGAATGGCACGAGGACCGGGAATTGCAGATCACCCCGCCCCCGGGCGAATTGCTGCCGTGGCTGCGGCAGACGGGCATCCTGGCCGGGTTTGATGCGATGCTGGATTTTTCCGCCGCCGCCGGGGCCTTTTTCGAAGCGGAACTGGCGCCGCATCGGAGCGCGCTGGCGCATCATTTCGCCATGGCCATCGCCCGCCGGTTATGATCCGTCAATCCGTTCAAATTCTGCGTCTGCTGCTGGATCGCCGGGTGACGGCCACCCCCAACGGGTGCTGCGGCAGTTGCAGCGGCGGAATATCCTGCGGCTGCCGGGCGAGGTGCGGCAATCCCTGATGGGCGTGGTGCCGGGGTTGACGGGCTGGCGTTTTGTCCGCCAATGGCTGGCCAGTGAGCGCATTACCCGTCACAACGGCCAATGGGTGATCAACTCGTTCCTGCCGCCATTTCCCGGTCCGGCGTATGACCGCATGTTTGAAAATCTGCTTTCAGGGCGGCGGCTCAGCCCGGTTTCGGCTTTTCTGGCGGTCACGGAAACCTGCCCGTACCGGTGCTGGCATTGCAGCTTCAAGCAACGGGCGGGGGGACATTTGACCGGTCCGGAGTGGCGGCGCATTATCGAGCAACTGCATTCCCTGGGGGCCAGCATCATCGGGTTCACGGGAGGGGAACCGTGTGTCCGCAAGGACCTGCCCGAACTGGTGGCGGCGGCCAGCGGCGGGGGCGCGACGACTCTCCTGTTCAGTTCCGGCGCCAGTCTGGACCGGCCCTTGCTGCAGCGGTTGCGCCGCGCCGGCTTGTGGTCCGTCTGCCTCAGCCTGGACCATCCCGAGGCCGGGCAACACGACCGGCTGCGCGGCGCGCCGGGGGCGTACGCGCGGGCTTGCCAGGCGCTGGAATGGGCGCGCGCCGAAGGTTTTTACACGATGATGGGCACCGTCGTCACCGCCGCTTTGATCGAGCAAAATCTGCTGCCGCGGCTGCACCGGCTCGCGCGCGCCCGGGGCGTGCGGGAGTGGCGCCTGGTGGAGCCGATGCCCTGCGGTTTGCTGGCGCGGGACCCGGGGGCCCGGTTGACGGCGGCGCAAATTCAAACCCTGCGCGAATTCCATCAAGCCGCCAATCGCCGGCGCGTGCCGCCGAAGGTGTGCGCCTTCAATCAAATCGAAAGCCCCGAGTTGTTCGGTTGCGGCGCCGGCACGCAACATTTGTTTATTGACGCCAAGGGCGAGGTATGCCCCTGCGATTTTACGGCCATGAGCTTTGGCAACGCGGTCCGGGAGCCGTTGGCGCAAATCTGGGCGCGCATGACCGACGCGATGGGTAATCCGCGCCGGCATTGTTTCATCCAGCGCCATCACGCGTTACTGCGGAAACACGGGGGCGGGGAGTATCCGCTGTCGCCGGAACAGAGCCTGGCGGTCTGCGCGGAAGCGGGACGCGAACCGCTGCCGGATTTTTTCCAATTACTCGCGGGTCGAAAGGAATAAGCATGGGGTGGAGATATCTTTTTCTGTTACTCTTGACCGGGGCGGCGGGCGTTTTGAGCGGCCTGTTCTGGTTGATTCCCAACGGTCTGATGAGCGGAGTGTTGGGCGCCTGTCTCTCACTGGGTACGATCTGGCTGGGCCGGGCCCAAACCCGGCAAAAGGGTCAGCTCACGATCCGGCAAGTCTTGATCGCCGGCGCCGGCGCCGGCCTTCTGGCGGGCGTGTTGATGACGGTGATCTACTATTGGGCGCCAGATTACGACGGGGAGGCTTTCGTCCTGCTGGAGCAGCCGCTTGGGTTGCCGCTCGTCATGGGGGTCCTTTATGGGATTGGGATGCATTGGGGCTACTACCAACGACGGTTTTCCCAACGGCCGGTACTGGCCTCCCTGGGCCGCCTGGGGGTGATCTGTTTTTTGATCCGGGCGGTAGGAGTTGTAGTCGGTCTGTCCTTTTTAGGAGAGGTATCGTGGGATTCGTTAGGGTTGGTGATGATGATGTCGCTGCTCTTCTCACTGCTTGGCGCGGTGCCGTTTGCTTTACTTTGGACCGGGATAACGATCTGGTTTGACCCGGCTTGGTCTTCGCCGAATTGGCGGGACGGGGGATCGCCCACCGCGCCGCCCGCCGCCTCGCCGGCCTCGGAGTAATGGCCGTCATTCGGTCGCGTCAGCCGGCTGCGGCGCGGGGTGAAGCGGCCACGGCCGGTTCGAGTCCAGCAAAAGCAGCCATGCATTCATGCGTCCATGTCCTGCCATTTGCGCGCCATGCGGCCAAACAGCCACAAGGCGACGGCGGCCACGATGCCGATCAGCGCAAAGGGGATCCAAACGTAATGCGGATGGTAGGTATCCCAGAGTTTTTGGGTGGCCGCCACCGGATCCAAGCCCGTCACCTCCTGCAGTTTCGCCATGGCTTCCGTGCGCTTCACCCCCAGCGTTGCTTCCAGAGTCCGCATGTCGCCATTCCACGGTTTGTCCTCCCCGAAAGGTGTCATTTCCGCGAGGTAGCGCAGGGCGAGATTGGCCTTTTCCCCAAACCGGCCATAGACGATCCCGGCGATCCACGAACCGAGGAACACGCCGATGCCGACCGGAATATTGACGTAGCCGAGATAAAGGCCCTTTTTCCCGGGGGGAGCGATCAAACCGAGGTACTCGCTTTTTTTCGGACCGGTCATCATTTCGCCCAGCGAGAAGCAAAGGATGCCCAGCACCAGCACCCAGGCGCTTTGCGTCCAACCGGCCACCAGCACACCGACGGTGGCCATGCACATGCCGATGAGCATCGCCTCCAGAGTGCGCATCCGGCGCGTCAGCCAGGCCATGCCCACGACGCCCAGGATGATAAAAAACGCGTTGAAGCTCAACAGCACCTGTTGGGGGATCATCGGTCCGCGCGCGGTTTCCTCGACCACGACCTTGCGCAACCCCTCCGGCAGGAAATGCAGCGAACGCGCCATGGGCGCGCTGTCCACCCAATCGGCGATAAAGTTCGGTTGCAGATCCCACAGTTGAAACATCATCAGCCAGAAGCACGACATGATCAGGATGAACGAAAGCAGCCGCGGCTCGACGATGTTGGTGAGGGTGCGCCAGAGCACCCGTCCCAACCCTTCAGTCTTCGAGGCGCCGGACGGGACATCCTTGAACACCAGCAGGAGCAGAAGATTGAACGAGGTGAAAACTGCGGACGCCAGAAACAAATTGCGCCAGGCTTCGGGAGAGTTGACCGGTGCGCCGAACCAGCCTTTGAGCAGGAACAATGAGGGCAGGAAATGGCCCACAAAGGCGCCGACGTTGACCACCCAGTAAAAAATTCCCCACCCCACCGAGGAGTTCTCGCGGGTCAACTGATGCGCCAGGGAGCCCTGGAGGCTGGGCTTGAAGAAGGCCGTGCCGGTGGCCAACACGAGGATGGCAATGAAGAACGACCAATAATTGCTGACGCCGGGCACATCGCGCATGAAGGCAATCAACAGGTAGCCTGCCATCATCATGCTCACGGCAAAGCCCAGCGTGCGCTTGTAACCGAAACGGTCCGCCAGCCCGCCGGTAACGACCGGCAAGAGGGATTGGAAAATCGCCCACCAGGCGTAGATCGTGCCCTTGTTGGCGGCCGTGAGGTGCAGCCCGCCCGGGTTGTCCGCCTGCATGATGTAGATGGGGGCCATCACCCGAAGGTTGTAGTAGGCGAGCCGCTCCCACATCTCGATGGTGTTCAACGTCCAGAAATTCCACCCAAAATGGCGCTTGGGTTGGGCGGGGGGCGGTTTGCTTTCAGCCGTTGGCTCGGAATTCACACGCACAGCAAAGCGGATCCGGCTGGCGCAGGCAAATGTTCAATGGACTGGCCGTTTTCGTGTTGCGCATCGGGTGCGTCCGGCGGTTGTCGGTAGATTTTTCGCGCCACGGCTGCTGTCCCGCCTGCTCAACCCCTTGAGCTTCACCACCGGAGGGTACGATGGCCCCAGTCTTTCCCAGCGGCCCACGGGCGTCGCCTTGCCTTCGGGTGGGGCCTCTGCCATTTTCCCTCCACCCGGGAATGTGTTCCCGCGGTCGTATGCTGAATCAACTGACCATTTCGGAACTGACGGCGAAGCTGATGCGGCGCGAGGTTTCGTCCCGCGAAGCCACCCAAGCCTGTCTGGAGCAGATCGCGCGCGTGGACGGCCAACTCCATGCCTTCATCAGCCATGACGCGGCGGATGCGCTGGCGCAGGCGGACCGGGCGGACGCGGCGGTGGCCCGCGGCGTCA
>Ga0255341_1003590_pt1 | contig 17238 bp, 10 predicted proteins | sample wastewater_treat_8_FD_192418 | JGI IMG/M metagenome (GOLD analysis project Ga0255341, IMG submission 192418) | Wastewater microbial communities from Lulu Island WWTP, Vancouver, Canada - plant12 | ecosystem: Engineered > WWTP > Wastewater > Unclassified | place: Canada: Vancouver, British...
CTGGGCAACGAGAGCGCGAGATCGACGCAGGGGCATGTGCTGATCGACACCGAAGAACCTTCCGTGCCGGTGATGAACCCGATGCCCCAGTACAGCAAGAAGGGGCCGATCACGTTCACGTGGTCAGCATCAAGCGACGATCTGGCGGTCGAGTACCGCTTCCAGTACTCGCTGGATGGCGGGGACAACTGGAGTACGCCGGTCGAACTCACCGGGCAGTCCTACACGGTCGTGCCCACGACGGGGGAACCGTTGGATGACGGTACTGTCGTGCAGGGTCGCGTCTGGGCGCTCGATGCGGTGGGCAACCCGAGCATGGTGTCAGAGGCGTCGACTACTATCGATGACGCCGGCCCCGTGGTCACCATAACCAACCCGACAGCAGCGGTTACTACCAACGCCGCTAAGTTCACTTACGAGTGGACGGCCATTGACGCGGGCTGTGGAGTGGACTACTGCACGGTCGTGTTCAACGGTGGCGAACACAGGGTGGAGATGCCTGTCGACCCGGATACCCAGCCCGACGGCTACGCATGGACGGGGACCTTGATAGAGGGCGAGAACACCTTCAAGGTCTGGGCCACCGACAAGCTCGGCAACAAGAGCAAAGTCGTGGCAGCGGCTCCTATCGTCACTCAGGTGAAGCCTCAGATCATCCTCGGGCAGCCTATGCAGGGCACGTACAAGATCAACGAGATCTCTACTATCGCGTTCCAGGTGATCGGGCTGCATGACGCGGTGCCCGAGGTGCGCCTGAATGGCGAACTGCTTGACGCATGGCGCATCGTGACTGTGGTGAACTCAACCACGATGGCCAAGTTCTACGTCCTGCTGGACGGCGATGTGCTGGTTCCCGGCAGACTAGATGTAGGGATCGCCGTCGGGAAGGCGGAGGCGCTCTACAGCTACACGGTAGACTCGGAGCGCAGCGGATTCGGATTCGGCCGCCTGCGTCCGTGGTAACGGGTAACAACGCAATGGGAAGTCCGGGCGGGGTTCGCCCCGCCCGGGCCCTGAGGCAAGACCGAACGAATACGCTTGCAGAGGAGGGTTGACCATAATGACAAAGCGAATCGCAATCCTCGCAGCTCTCGTGGCCGTGGCGCTTACGCTCGCGGGCTGCGGGTTCAAGCCCCCGGTCCAGTGGAACGAGACAGAGGAACGTGCGCGTGCGCTTGAGGCAATGAACGGCTGGGCCGAAGGCGTGGAGGATTACAACATCGACGCCATGGCTGGCGATGGGATACTGGCCGCCGGGTTCAAGCTCTATATCTATGAAGGCGTCATCCTGGGTACGAATGGCAAGGGAGCACCGGCGCTCAGGGACGACCTCAACAAGGATGCGGCCGACCAGGCCAGCTTCCGTGAGGACAAGGGCTACATCCTGCGCCTCGACATCGACAAGGACCTAACCGACGCCGGATACGATGAGGTCAATGACTGGACGATCGACTCGATCAGCAAGACCAACGCCAAGGTTCTAGGCAGGTTCGAGGTCTTCGAAACGGCCGACGACCTTGAGAACGTCAACGGTGGACGAATCGTGGACGGTTGGTGGAACAGCGACAATGGGTCGATCACCGTCGAGCTGGTTCGTACGCCGAATGCGTGGAAGATCATCAGCATGAAGATCGTATTCGACGCTGGGACCGCAGCGGCCGCCTGCGCCCAGTCGGATATTGTGGGACTCGGAATAGGCAAACTCCGGCCCACGTCCTGGTAGAAACACTAGGAAGCCATGGCGCATGGACCCAAGTAGACTCTGAATAGCGACTAACGATGGAGAGGCGGGCGCATGGGCGCTCGCTTCTCTGCTGTACATGGGAGACGGAAGAGAATCACAGCGCTTGCAGGATTAAGTGGGTGTTCGTCGAACAGGAACACACAGAGTGTTGGCGGTAACTGCTATAGGCACCGTATTATGCCGGTGTCCGGACAACTCAATCAGCTGCCCGGAACGTGCGGTCAGGCCTTCTGTGTATCGTTGTGCGTAAGCTTGCGCAAATGGACTGCCATGCCGGGCCGAAAGGAGTGGACTCTGTGAAAGATGCCCGGCTGAGTCTCGTTGTCCTGTTTACTCTGGTTGTGTTGGTTTGTCCTGTCGGAGGGAACGGGTTAGGCGTGGATAACACAGCGCCTACTATCACCGGCTGGTGGCCTGCCGGTCCCATCGAGAACACCACGTTCCAGACGTTCGTCGTCAGCGTAAGCGACGCCGGGAGCGGCGTCGATTGGGCCGGGATCACCAAGCAGTCGGCGCACGTGACAGGCGGAATCCTGCACGGCGTAATCCTCAGCCCGGGTCGGGGCCAGGTGCACATCGCGATAAGGGAGATGTGCGAGCCCGGGCCCAAGTCGATAACACTGCAGGTAGCGGACAATGCCGGAAACGTGGCCACGAGCACACACTGGTTTGAACTGATCGATTCGGCGCCGCCGGTGTTCGGCCCCTGGTACGTGGATGGAGTGATCGCGACGGATGATGCGTGGATTGTAGCTGACTCGGCCGCGTTCAGAGTGCAAATCACCGATGATCTGCCTACACTGGGGATGGATTCGGTAACGGCCAGTCTCGACGGGGACCCTGGGACTGCAATTCTGCCGGACGCAGGCGACTTCTACGGGATGTTCATTGAAGATCTCCCAGACGGCCCTCATGCTCTATCACTTACCGCCACTGACGGATCAGGCAACGTGGGCGTCTCCACCTTGATCTTCAACGTCAGTCTCAGCGGCATGAAGTTCCTAGATCCGTTTCCAATCGATAGATTCGAGACATGCGATAGGGGTATAGCCCCAAGCATCAGGATCGAGGAGATCCCTCCGAACCACGTAGACGCCGATCACATCGCCTGGACCATGACAGGGCCGGAGGGACAGGCGACAGGCCGGTGCACATGGGTAGGCTCTGTGTGTACGTATGAGCCGTTATCGCCCCTCACGGACGAAGGCGATTACGTGCTCTCCGTGAGCGCCGCAAACCTCGAAGGGCTATCATCCAGGTACCCGTGGGCTTCCGGCACATGGTCGTTCCTGTTGGACACGACTGCTCCGAACAGGGCGGAGTGCCGAGTAGCGGCGGACGCCGACGGAAAGGACCCTGTGAATGTAGCCGGCGTTCAGTATACGGCCGATCCGACGCCCAGCATACACGTGCAAGTGTGGGATAACGACGGCGGGTCGGGGTTTGACAATGCCGCGTCCGGAAGCGACATCACAGTGGTTGTGTACAGCGATTCTGAGCTTACCACGGAAGCGCCGGGTGTTGTTCTGCGCGGGAACCGACCCGGTGATGGCGCGAGGCCCTGGGTAGCCACCTGGACCGCTAAGGATCCGCTCGCCAGCGGCACGTACTACTATCAGGTAGTCGCTCGGGACGACGCGGGCAACCGCGGCGTCGTCACCGACCCCGGGTTCACCTTCGTCGTGGACCGCACACCTCCAACTGCGGATGCCAATGCGACGGTCGGATCCTGCAATAGCAGCAACCTCCGCCATTTCACCAATGACCCGAGGATCCACGTAACATGGGGCGCATCGACCGACGGCGGTAAGCCCGGAATCGGTCTGCTCGGCTACGAACTGGAGATTCGGTCTCAGGCAGGGGGCCCGGACCGCGATGCGGGCGTTCTGATCCACACTGCCGACGGGCCGCTTCAGCCGTCTAGCGACGACATGGAGCAATACACCTCCGAAACCCTGCCAGTATCGTCCGGGACGCCCTACGCTGTGTGGATCAGGGCTATCGACCTTTTGGGCAACGAATCGGACTGGTTCTGCGCCCCATTCGTATTCGACTCCGGCAAGCCAGGGAACCCGGGAAAGCCCGTCATGGAGAGGAAAGCAGGGGGCGCCCTATCGTTTGCGTGGGCGCATGCGACTGACGCCGGAGCGGGCGTGGCCCAATCAGGCGTGGATCTCTACGAATTCCAGATCAAGGCCGTCGGTAACCCCCTCTGGGATGTGCTGTGCGCTGCCGTCACAGTCGACATCGCGGCGGATGAAGACGTCGACCTGGTTGATCCCGACACTCCCCTGACCGGTGACTGCGCGTTCACGCTCCCAACGCGGCTAGTTAACGGCGACTATGTGGCCCGGGTCAGGGCGAAGGATGTGGCAGGCAACTACTCCGACTGGGTGGAGTCGGATCCCTTCTCAACCCCCATCTACGGTACCGGGCCTACTGTGGTCATTACGTCTCCGACTGAGGCGACCACGACTAACCTGTCCGCATTCAAGTGGACATGGGTAGTCGAAGACGAAGATGGCCCGGGGATCCGGGGTTACTGGGTGAAACTCAACGACGAAGCCTGGTCCTGGACCACAGAGCCTGTCTTCACCTCATCGCGCCTGCAGCATGGAGCGAACATGCTCCGTGTGAGGGGCGTGGATAGCTGGGGCAATGAGGGCCCCGAAGCAGTGGCGCCCGAGGTGACGCTGGTCGATGTGGTGATCTTCGACGTGCACCCTGAGCCGGGCGCACACGCGATCAACGAAGTGTCGACGATAGCCTTCAGCGTGGCAGGGCTCCACGACGGTATAGTCGAGGTGCTCCTCGGCAGCAAGCTCATGGAAGATGACTGGCGACTCGTGACCGTTGTCAGAACGTCGGAACTGGCCAGGTTCTACATCCTGCTCGATGCGGACGTGATGCAGCCCGGAATGCTCACCGTGACCATCAGGATCGGAGATGTCGTGAAGTCCTGCGACTACAGGGTACTGAGTGAGCGGATAGGCTTTGGCTTCGGACGCCTGCGGCCGTGGTGAAAGGAGGAGGCTTTGCACAAGGAATCGTCGGAATTCGCAGGATTACGGGGGGGCGGCATAGAAAAATATAGATTACGCGGTGGGATATGGCTACGTCGGGCGCGATGCGGTGCCTGACGGTCCTACCCGGGGCGTGGTGAAACGAAGTGACCTTCGAGTGGACGCCCTTCGCAATACTCTACATCATCAGCGGCATCACGGCCTTCGTCACGGCTGCGGTCGCCTGGAAGCATCGAGGCAGGCCGGGGGCGGTGGCACTATGCTGCTTCATGCTGGGCGCAGGGGAATGGTCGTTCGTCAACGCACTGGAGATATGCAGTGTGGGAGTGGAAGCCAAGACCCTGTGGTCGAATATCGAGTACCTTGGCATTACTACAGTGCCCGTGGCATGGCTGGCAGTGTCGATGAGCGTGGCAGGCAAGGCCAGGTGGTTCAGCCGCCGCAACCTGCTGCTTCTTTTGGCCATTCCTGCGATTACTCAGGTGATTGTGTGGACCAATGGGTATCACGGGCTGATGCGCTACAATGTAGTCTGTTTGGCAAGTAGAAAGTGCATAGTTCGGCGGCCGAAATGTGCATAGGCTAACCGCCGCGCCTGGGGTTGGGTCTTCGTACCCTTCGGGGCTAGGCCGTCGGGTTGAGGGTCTCCCGCCCGGAGCCCATCCCGTCAGATTCTCTCGGTGCGTTTAGTTGTGAGAGAGCATTCCGTAGTCGATAACTCTCGCCGGTGAACGCCAGCACGTGTCCGTGGTGGACGAGCCTGTCGATGAGCGCGGCGGTCAACCGGTTGTCGTTGATCACCGTGTTCCACTGTCCGAATTCGAGGTTCGTGGTGATGGCCACGCTTCGACGCTCGTAACAGTTGGCTATCACCTGGAACAGAAGTTCGGCCGCGTGGCGATGCAGGGGCAAGAAGCCCAGCTCGTCCACGATGAGCAGATCGCATGACTCGAGGTCCCGCGTGAAGCTTCCCAGCGTCCCCTTTGCGTTTTTCTCCAGCAGGCGATTGGCCAGATCAACCGTTTGGAAGAAGCGCACCTCCTTTCCGCTTAGGGCTGCCTTCAGTCCCAGCGCTATCACAAGATGCGTCTTGCCCGTTCCCACGCCGCCCATGCAGATCAAGGACTCCTTGGCATCAATGAAGTCCAGCTCTGTTAGGTGCTCTCTGGTGGTCTGCGGGGGCAGTACGATGTTCTCCCAGGAGAACTCCTCTAGCGTTTTCGTCTGGGGGAAGCCTGCGCGTTTCAGTCTGCGCCGGTTTCGGTTGTCTTCACGCATCTTCAGTTCCTCGGCGAAGAGATCCGTCAGAAACTGCTCGCTGCTCTCGAAGGCAATCTGCGTGTAGATCCGGCTCACCGATCCAAGCTTAAGCGCTTTGCACTGCTCTTGGAGAAGAGCGGACTTCATCTCGTCGCCACCCCCTCCAGCCGTGTCGGCAGCAGCCGGTCGTAGAGAGTGGAATCCGGATCGTACGCCGCCACTTCCAGCGGCGTGTAGCCCTCGGCTATGGGTTCGGGAGTCCGGTTCTCCGGGCGGAGCGAATAGAGCTTGAGCTCGAGGTTCGCCGGGCTTGATCGCCTGTCGGAGGGCAGCGCCTCAAGCGCTTCTGCAATCTGATCCATGCTGTAGGTCTTCAGCATGTCACGAAGGATCCGAACCCGAATCGCCCGATCTGGCGCATCGACCTCCTGCAGATATACTCTAGCCGCTTCAGGCAGATGCTGAAACATGGCTGAGTGTACAGCCGCTCGCGGCCGCCGCGAATAGATCTCGAACAGGGCTGCCCAATCGATAGGCTGCTCTTTGAGCATGTAGTGCCGCGGCAGGGTCGTGAGAAGCTCGCCTTCTCGATTCCGTACCTCGATTCGATCCCAATACACGCTGAGCAGGACCTTCTGCCGCGGTTTGCCTTGCGGCACAGCATAGGTCGCCTTTTCGAAACGGAACTGCGCGTAGTTGTTCAGGACTGCAGAGTCAAGCCGCATGGCCTCGAACGGAACGTTCGGCAGCGGCAATAGCGCCGATCGCTCCTCCTCCCAAAGGTCGCTGATCTTCCTGTCGGCCTTGTAGTGAACGCGGTCCATGTCCTTCACAGCCTCGGCCGCTAGCAGCTTGCCGAGCTCCTCAAAACTATTGAGGGGATGAATGGGGCATAGCCATTGCCTGCGCGTGTATCCCACCTTGTTCTCAACGTTGCCCTTTTCGTTGCCTCTTGCCGGCCCACAGAAGTCAGCCTCGAAGCGGTGGTGAAGCTGAAACCGCATGAACGCCTCGGTTAGCACGCGCTCCTCTCCTTCGCCGATGCTTGCCACCGCGGCCGACATGTTATCCAACACCAATCTTCGGGGCACGCCTCCTGCCTGCTCAAACAGCAGCTTTAGCCCTTCCAAGAAGCATTCCGCGTTCTCGGACGGCATCGGAACCGCGAAGCCTGCATTTGACCACGGAAACGAAAGCACAAGCGACTTGACCTCGACGATCTTGCCGTCTCTCACGCAATGGATTGTTCCGAAATCCGCCTGGGCCTCCCCAATCGGGTGTTCAAGTTCAACGTATGCACTGCTATCGCCCTTGAACAGCTCGCCGCGCCGTCTCTGAATGTACTCCCTGACTGTGCGTTCCCCGCCCTTGAAGCCATGATCCTCTTGAAGCTTCTTGAAAACGGCTGCGGCATTGCGGCGATCCTTCCTGGGCAGTAATCGATCTTCAAGCAGCCAAGTGTCAACGATCTCCGCTACAGGATCCATAACTGGCCTCCGCTTGGCTCGGGCGCTGGGCATAGGCTCGTTCCAGTCATCCCGCTGAGCGTATTTTGCTGCCGTCCGCCAACACACGCCGGTCCGTTTAGCAATTGCGCTGATCGATGCCTCTTCGCTTTCATACGCATGCTTGATATACTCTTGTACAGGCATAGCTATCACTCCGTCTTACCTCCCGATTGGCCGTAACCTAATCTGAGGAGGTATTCTATACGGCGCGGTGGCTATGCCTTCTTCGCCAGCCGACGTTGTGACATTTTCACCGCCGATCTATGCAATTCCATTATGCCGAAAAGAAATGTAGGGCTCGATGCAAGCGGGCCGGTTGCGGTGATAGTCAAAACATACGGCCTCTGGTTCTGGGTATGGACGGCCTATGGATACACGCTGCTGGTGATCGGGACTATCAACATAATGAGGACTACGGTCGGGCTAGCGGGCCTGTACAGGGCACAGGTGGTGTTGATGGTCGCCGGCTTGCTTGCGCCCTGGGCCGTGAGTATCCTTTATATATCGGGCCTGGGGCCCAAGTGGGGGCCGGACATGACGCCTGTGGCGCTCATCATAGCGGCTTTGGCAGCGGCCATGGCCATTTTCCGATATCGCCTTTTCGACATTCAACCCATCGCGTGGGCCGCGGTGGTCGAGGGCATGGATGACGGAGTAATCGTAACCGACGGTCAAGACCGGGTCGTGGCTGCGAACCCCGCGGCGCAGGCCATTACGGGCTGGTCTACCGACGAAGTAGTGGGCAGGGACGTCCAGGAGGTGATGGCGCGCTGGCCACGAGTCGCACAGGCCTTGGAGAATGCGGTTGGACCATTGAGCGAATTGATGGAAGACGGCAAGGTGTCGTATGAGGTCCGCTTCTCGCCCTTGGACGGCCCTGACAAGTCTATCATTGGCAGAATCATCACGATTCGCGATGTTACGGAACAAAGGCATGCACATCACGAGTTCGTGGGGCAGCAGCGGGTTCTGGCCGCTATGGAGGAGAGAGAAGCGCTAGCGCGGGACCTCCACGACAACATCTGTCAGGTGCTAGGTTATCTCAATCTGGAGCTTCAGTCCGCCCTCGGCAGGCTGGCTCAGGGGCAGACAGCTGCGACTCGGGGCCATATCGATAGCCTGCTCAGCGTAGTGAGGAACGCCCAGGCCGAGACGCGCGACTACATACGGAGCATGATGCGCGAGGCGGAGTCCAGGTGGGAGTTTGTGCCCAGACTTCAGGAGCTACTGCGAGGGATCGAGTCGCGGCGTGGCGTTTGCACTGCACTGACGGTTTCTGAAGAGATGTCGGACGGGATCATAGGTCATGCTGCCGCGTTGGAATTGCTCCGCATTATCCAGGAGGCATGCTTCAATGCGGCCAAGCATGCCGGGGCCTCACACCTCTGGGTAAGTGTGGAGCTTCTCGGCAGAGTAGTCGAAGTAGTGGTCAAGGATGATGGAAAGGGGTTCAGCGTGGTAGACCAGACATCAAGAACCGAAGAGGGCCCGGCGGGACAGTCTTCCGGGGGGCTCGGCCTTAGCATCATGCGTGAGCGAGCCGAGCGACTGGGCGGCGACTTCACGTTACGTTCAGCGCCGGGAAGAGGCACGGAAGTAAGGGTGTGCATTCCAGTCAAGCGAGATAGCGGCAGTTCATGAGATGAGGGTGTTGATCGTTGATGATCATCCACTGTTCGCCAAGGGGCTGGCTGATCTTCTCAAATTGCGTGGGATTGAGGCGGTGGGGCAGGCCGGAGCCGGGCTGGAGACACTGGAGATGGCGCGGGAGATGCGCCCGGATGTTGTACTGACGGACATCCCCATGCCGCGCTGCGACGGGCTTGCCGCTACTCGCCTTATCAACGCTGAATTCCCAGCGACGAAGATTATCATGATCGCCGCATCTGAAGACGATAGGAACTTATCCGAGACAGTGAAGAGCGGCGCCTCCGGCTACGTCCTGAAAGACGTGGACACCGACGCCCTTATGGGGATGCTGCCGGATTTGGGAAAGGGCGAGGCGGCGTTCTCCCCGGGCCTGACCGCGAAGATCCTGGCGGAGTTCACGCGCCTCGGCGCCGAGCTCAATGCCCAGGACGGGCAAGCAGAGGATCTGGCAGACGGTCGCGGCAAGGGCGTCAAGCGCCCCACAGGCGGCGACCTCTCTACTGGAACTGAATCGGTGTTAATGCCCCGCCAGTTGCAGGTCCTCAGGCTCATCGCCTCGGGAATGTCATATAAGGAAGTAGGCAGCGCTCTGTTCATCAGCGAGCGTACCGTGAAGTACCACATGAAACAGATCCTCGACCGACTCCACCTTCAGAACCGGTCGCAGGTTCTAGCCTACGCCGCCCGAATGCGGATCGGCAATCCCGAGCATCCGCTCCTGTCTTAGGCTACTCCATACGATCGCCCGATCATATGCGCTTCGGCGATAACGCCATCCGATGAACGTGCAGTCCCCAAGACTGCACGTCTGCTGCACTCCTACTATCCCTGCAGTCAGTGTGAGATACCGATACCCTTCGGTATATTGAAACGCGACAGTGGAAACGTGCGTTCACTATCCCCAGACTGTGCAGGCGATTTCTCTGTTGGGTCAAGGTGCATTGTGCACAAGGCTGTGCAAATAGACTCGTGAGCCATAGCGAGCGCGGGGAGGTGGCGTGCGAGCGGATTTCTTAATCCGCGAATTCGCTCTCAAGATACATTCGCGAAGGGAGTCAACCATGTTGAGAAGTCACTGGCGAAAATCGTTGGTGATTACCCCATTGCTTGTTGCCGCCTTGCTAATCTGCGTGGCGGGGTTCGCTCGGGGGGCGGGCCGCATCATAAGCTTACAGATTCAGTCTCCGACTAGTTCATTGCCATTTCAGTACGCAAGGCCGGGTGGCACTGTCGCAGTCACGGCGCGCGTGACCCTCGATGCCACCGATGAAGTCTGGATGGCGGCAGACATGGGTTCCACCTGGGGCACTATTCGCTACGTTGGCGAGGTGGAGGTACCCATCGGCGAGTCCTGCGCCTCGAGGGACTTCAGCGTCTCTATCACGCTGAGGGGCGATGAGAGCGAGGGCAACAAGCACGTAACGGTTTACATCGAGACGAGTGTGGATGATGGCTACGACATCGAGTCGAACGCGGTCTACGTGGACGCGACTCCCCCCACAGTCACCTTGGGGTCGACGCCCACGACTCCCACTACAAGCCCCAGACCTACATGGACGTGGTCAGGTAGCGATGCCCTGAGCGGACTCGACTACTACATAGTTACCCTCGATGGAGAACTGCCCTTCCAAACCACCGGCACTTCGTTTACACCTTCGTCCAACCTGGCCGACGGCGCGCACGTGCTGAAAGTCAAGGCGGTGGACAAGGCGGGGAACGTTGGAACGGAGCAGTCGTTCTCGGCGGCCATAGTCGACACCGCGGCTCCCGCGTTGACGCTGGAGACGCCGAGCCCCACCAACCAGTCGCCTCAGACGTGGAGCTGGAGCGCTCCCGCCGGAGCGACGGGTTACAGGGTGAGCGTGAACGGCGGCGGGTGGACCGATGTTCACGACGCGCAGACATACCAGACCACGTTCGCTGCGACCGGAACCTATACGTTCGGGGTGAAGGCGTACGATTGGCTGGGCAACGAGGGCTCCGAGGCGACGGGGAACGTAGTAATAGACGTGACTCCGCCTGCCGTGCCCACGGGGCTTACAGTGACGACGCCGACGACCGACAAGACCCCGACGTGGAGCTGGACCGCTGTAAGCGGTGCCGCGGGCTATTCGGTTCGCCTGGACGGGGCGATAATCAGATACGTAGCGACCCCGGCTAGGTACACCCACGCCGAGGAGCTTGGCGACGGGACGCATACGCTCGAAGTCAGGTCCTACGACGCGCTGGGCAACAAGAGTGCCTGGTGCACGGCTGTAACGGTGACCGTGGACACGCTGCCTCCCGAGGTTCCGGGGGGATCATCCCCAGCGTCTCAACCGCCACAGAGGATGGTTCCTGGGTCGGAAAGCTTCCTGCTTTCACTCTAGCGCTGGATTTTGATGTTATGGATAAGCTCAGCGTCTCGGCTAACGGCTACATCAAGATCGTCGAGAAGGAGGTCGCTCCCACAGCAGCGACCACCAGTTACGGCGCCAACTTCCTAGTAGGCGGATACGCTAAGTACGCCCTGGCTGACCTGGACGCTCTGAAGCTCGGCGCGGTTGTAGGCGTGAACTACGACAGCAAATTCCTCAACGCGACCGCAGAGCCGGCCATGAACTATGGCGCGGGCGTCTTCGCGGAGCAACCTCTGGGCGAGACGGGCACCATCTTTGGCCAGGTCATGTACTGGGCGAAGACTGCGGTAGAGGATGCCCCGATCATGGACCACATCGGCGGATTGGGCGGTATCAACTTCAAGATCACCGACAAGATCGCTGTTAAGGGCCAGGTAGAGTACATCAGCAAGCAGCCGCTCTTCTCGATTGGCGTGGGCTACACGTTCTAAACAGGACTTTCCCAACAAGATATGAGATCGCGGGCCGCCCGGAGGGGCGGCTCGACCTCGTACTGGATCCGGCGTTTCCAGAATCGCCAACGATGTGCGGGCATGTGCAGCAAAGGAGGAACAACATGAAGAAGTATGTCATACCATTCGTTGCTCTGGCGATCCTTGTGGCGGCGAGCGGGTTTGTCGGCGCGACGCACGTTTCGGCGGGCTACGTATCGCGGGACGGCGATATCAACTTCACCTTGGGCGGTCGGTACGATCTGGGCAAAGGTTCGTCTGTTGAGGGAGCCTACACCGTGCTGCCCAGCGGGTATGATGTAGCGGCCAGGTACAAATTGGCTCTTTATAGAAGCAGTATCACGGCCGGCCCGGCATTCGAAGGCAGGTTGATGGGCGATCACATGCACACCCGACAGACTATTGCGGCTGGGTTGTTTGCTGAGAAGGCCGGCGTAACGGGCCTTGGGCTTCATGGTAGCCTCATGTTCCGTCAGCGTCTTGACGTGGCCGCCGGCGGGCTCGTGGCCGGGGTCGGCGCGAGGATGGCGCTTTCGGACCCGCTTTTCCTGGGCGTAGACGCCACCATGGGCCTCACCGGCGGCATCGCCGGCACGGAGGTCGCCTTCACCGTGGGCTACTCGTTCTAGTTGGGCAAGGTACGTCTCATGTGGGCTATCGCCCGGGTGATCTCAAGATCACCCGGGCGATTTTTCTTTATGTAGAGGAAATCATGGAACGTTCGCTGTATTATTACATCAGCCAAGGGCGCATGGCCCCCCGCAAATGCGCCGGGAGGTGCGGCAGATGCGAATCTCGATCAACCCAAGGTTGGCAGCGATGATGGCGTTCATGATAGCGGTCTTCGGTATGTCTGTACCGGCGATGTGCGCGGAGCAGCCCAAGTGGTCGCTCTCCGGCGATTCGCTGTTCAAGGTATACTGGCAGACCACGCTTAGGGTAGCAAATGAGACGAACCTGGCCGCCAGCGGCGTGCTCGGCCCCTTAAGTTTGGAGGGCCGCGTTCGGCTTACTGGGTCTACATGGGGGATACCCGATGATGCCATGAAGATCGGGCCGTGGGGCGAAAGGCTCGATAAGTGGACTGTGTCGGCCAGGTCGGGCGGTCTTTCTCTGCAGCTTGGCGATACTACCGTGCCGGTCCTGTCGGGGTTGTATCTGGCGGGCAGGTCACTCTACGGCGGCCTAGCTACTGCCGGAGGCAGGTTGGGCACGACCACGGGCACTGTCACCGGGTTCTACGGGATGAACACGGTCAGCTCGGGGCTGAGTATAAGCACGCATAAGCTGGCAGGCGGGGCGGCGGAGCTCAGCCTCAGCCGAAACCTGGGCCTTGTGGTGCAGGGGATGAGGGCGACCAAGGACCAGTTCGGGCTGGACATGGGCGGTGCCCGGGCATGGATCCGTGTGGGTACTGCCAGCCTCAACGCTGAGGTGGTTGCCTCACGGAGCGGGTCCTCCGACGATCTGGGATGGGTGGCTCTCGCAGGCGCGCAGACGCAGCTGTTCGGGGGCATGCTCTCGGTTTCGGGTCAGTATACCGCGGCCGACTTCGCAAGCCTCAATTCAGCCGCCGCCGGCAAGGCCGGCGGGATTGCGGAGGGCACGGCGGCGTGGTCCGGCACCGTGTGGCGGGGCGAGAAAGGTGCCAATGCGTACTTGGGCATAGTCGGCAAGATTGCTGCGGACAACATGGATGGATCACTTGGCGCCCGCACTTCGAAACAGTTGGGCGAGGGCACGCTGACGCTGCGAAGCGGCGCATGGCTTGTGAAGGGCAGGTACACTCTGGCGCATGAGGGCTCGGATGAGAATCCGCCCGCGCGCGAGAAGATCAGCCGTGTAGCTTCGCTTGAGGCTGCTGTGCCGTTGAAGCTGGGCGCCGGCGTGCTCGATACGGGGCTTAGGGGATCGAGATCGACGACTGTGGACGATGTGTCAGGCTCGCGGGACGTGCTAGATACCATAGCATTGACCGGTCGCACTCTGATAGGGCAGACGTCGCTTGCTGCTAATGCCGGCTGGAGCCAGAGTGTCAAATCTGCCGGCGATCGCAAGCGCGATTTGGAGTTCGTGCTGTCGCTGTCGCGCCCCGTTATCGACAAGCTACTCCAGGCCGGGTTGGACGCCAAGGCTACCGACTCGCGCTCGTTCGAGCGTGACTCGGGCGAGGTCAAGTCGCTTAAGGACGCGCTTGAGGCGGCCCTGTGGCTCAAGTACACACCGCGCCCCTGGCTCGAAGCCATGGCCAAGGTCAAGGGGATGTGGGGTTGGTACGGTCCCGAGCCCAAATCGACCGATTTCGACAACTACCTGGAAGGTCAGCTGAGACTGAGATTCTAGGGATCCGTGCTCTCCGAGTCCGCAAATCCATAGCGAAAAGCGAACTGGACTTCACCTTTATCTGGGAGGCAATCGCCAAAGCGGTTGCCTCCCAATGCTTGGTGAGCAATGCGTTTCACGCTTGTCTGTTGCGGCCTCTCCTATCCTCCGGCTCAGCCGGCTCATAGTCTGCTGCCGATTGCATGTGTAGCCTGTGAAAGGCAGGATAATCAAGACGTTATATGGTAGATTCCTCACATACGGAGGAATGAACGTGAAAGTGCGCCACGATAGAGCAAGTTCTTCGGTATATAGTGGTACCACATGCAGGAGTTTCTTTTGAAACGTAGTATATTCTACGCACGAATCACCTTGGTCCCGGTTACTGATTTTCCTGAAGAACCTCACTGAACACAGCCGTACGCTCGACTTCCGACACCTACTCACGTCTTGGAAATCCGGAGCGATTCATCTTCAGGTCAGTTTGGGTTAGTGCCAGTTCGGACAGGCCCGGGGCCTTATTGACTCTGAGGGAGGCGATATTGGAAATCATCAGTTCATCTGCGACTGTGTCGCTTGCCCGAAGGCGGAGTGTTGAGGCGACGAAAGATAGTTTTGCCCAATGTGGATTCGGGCTGAGGCATTTCGGGTCTATCAGCAGGGGGTGGTAAGTGTCTTGAGGTGCTACTCTGCGAGGTTGGACCAGTTCAGTGCCCAAGAGGTCTTGACGACCCGTCTGGGCATAGTGACTTAGCGAGAAGGGAGTGAAGTCTATATGAGATCTTCGTGGCGAAGATCTATACTTATCAGCCTGATAATCGCGGCGGCGATGATCGCAGTGCTGGCGGGGACGGTGTGGGCGGCCATAACCGGCGTAACGATTACGGCGCCTAGCCAGCAAACCCACACGGCTGGTACGTTTGCGGTTACCATACCCGATGTGACGATTAACCGTAGCTATACTCTCTTGCCTGTCGGGGATTATACTCCGTCCCAGGTCGACTTACGCTGCGGACTAAGCAGTACGCAGGGAGGAAGCGTCGTTTATTGGTCGGAGTATATAACAAACCTGTCCCCATCTGGTTCGTCGCATTCCTTCAGGAGCGAGACGTTCACATTCCTCGGGCCCGTGAGCGACGGCAAGTACCATGTCCGGGTGCAGGCTCGCCCTGCTGGTGGCTTCCCCGGTGTGGCTTCTACTGCCTCGTCCAGTCCCGTGGTATGGGTGGACACCACGCTTCCGGTGATCAGCGGTTGGAAATTTGGGACCGATGATGCCGACGGCGCGATAATTGAGACTCGGAACTCGACATTGACGGTGTCAATAACCGATGCCACGAGCGGGTTTAACTCGGCCACGTGGGCGGTTGCGAGTGTCTCTGTGAGTCGCGGAAGCGTGGGCACCGTTGTGTGGCCCTCTGACCCTCAGGGCGGTACGGCCTCGATTCCGCTTGAGGGATTGGAAAGCGGCGACCACACGGTAATTCTGGGTGTAGTGGATAGGGCCGGACATTGGGCGTTTTCGGGGATAGTGTTCACAGTTGATACCAGGCCGACTGGCGTTGCGATTACGGGCACGCCCACGGCGACATACCCGAATTGGTCCAAGTCCGATGTGCCTCTCCGCGTCTATTTCGACTACATGTCGGATCCGGACCTTCCCGGTTGGACAAGCGCCACCGTGGAGCTGCTGGATCATGTCACGTCTGATGTAGTTGCCACTGCGACCAAGGATTCGTTATCTCAAGGAGGGTCGACGCTGTGGAGCGACTACATAGACTTGACCACGCCGTCTGGCGCAGCGGACGGCACGCTGTATGATGTAAGTCTCGTCGTATCGAACTCTGATGGCAGCGCCGAACCGGTCATCGAGAATGGCAGCGGCGCAGGCGCGGTGAAGATCGACAACACGGCTCCGACGGTACCCGGGATGCCGGTTCCTGAGGAGGATCCGACCAAGGACGATACGCCGACATGGACTTGGACGGGAGTCGAGGATGCCGACTTCGATCACTACAACGTCTACGAAGATGGCGTGAAAGTGGCCGAGGTCACAGATCCGACATACACATCGGAAGAGCTGAGCGACGGGCTCCACGTGCTCGAGGTCACGTCCGTTGACGACCTGGGCAACGAGAGCGCGAGATCGACGCAGGGGCATGTGCTGATCGACACCGAAGAACCTTCCGTGCCGGTGATGAACCCGATGCCCCAGTACAGCAAGCCGGGTCTGATCACGTTCTCGTGGTCGGTCTCCGACGACCTGCTGGAAGTGAAATACAACTTCCGGTACTCGCTGGACGGCGGAACCACTTGGATTCCTGCCGACGGCCTGACAGTGCAGTCCTTCGCAGTCGACGCAAGCTTGGCTGCTGACGGCACGGTCGTGGCTGGCCGGGTCATGGCATACGACGCAGTGGGCAACGAAAGCGCCTACTCCGAATCGGTGTCGACCAAGATCGACGGCACCGGACCTGTGGTGAGCGCGGTAAGTCCTACTGAAGAGCTCAGAACGAACAACCCGAGGCCCGCGTGGGAGTGGAACTGGAACGATGGCGGTCTATCGGGGCTCGACTACTTCATAGTCACCCTCGACGGCGAGTTCACGCTCCAGACCACGAGCACTTCGTTCACGCCTTCATCCGACCTGTTCGACGGCGAACACACGCTGAAGGTGCAGGGAGTGGACAAGGTGGGGAACGCGGGCGAAGAGTTCACGTTCGTTACTGTGACTATCGACACCACGCCTCCGGCGGTACCCGGGATGCCGGTTCCTGAGGAGGATCCGACCAAGGACGATACGCCGACATGGACTTGGACGGGAGTCGAGGATGCCGACTTCGATCACTACAACGTCTACGAAGATGGCGTGAAAGTGGC
>Ga0255341_1003595_pt1 | contig 17226 bp, 14 predicted proteins | sample wastewater_treat_8_FD_192418 | JGI IMG/M metagenome (GOLD analysis project Ga0255341, IMG submission 192418) | Wastewater microbial communities from Lulu Island WWTP, Vancouver, Canada - plant12 | ecosystem: Engineered > WWTP > Wastewater > Unclassified | place: Canada: Vancouver, British...
GGGCACAGGCGCACCTGGGCTGAACAGAACGGGCTGGCTCCGCGCGACGCCCGCGGGGGGATCCCTCCCCCGCTCCGTATGTGTCTTGTAGACTGCGGCCTCGCGCCCTACCATCCCTGAAAGATGCGGGGACGCACGTGCCCGAGACGGCAAGGAAGCGCCGGGTGTAGAGGAACCGTCCCTCTGGACATCAGGCGCGCCCCGAAAACGACGGGTATGCCCTCACGCCGCGGGAGGGTATCAGGACCCGTAGAGCGCCCTGATCCCGGCGATGTCTCCCGTCCCGAGGCTGATCTTCTTGACCTGCCCGCGCGTTGAGTACCCGTACATGGTCAGGTCGACTGCGGACGTCTCGTAGAGGTCGCCGAGGCCGAACGCATGCCCTGCCTCGTGCGTCACGATGTTCCTGACGTCGAACCGGTCTGTCAACGCATCGCCCGAGCCCTCGCCGTCTGCGTCGACACCCCAGGGCAGGTTGCTGTTCAGCTTGATGTCCGCCTCGGTGATCATATCGCCGGTGTAGTAGACGGTCGTCGTGCCGATCGTCCCTGTGTTCGTAAAGGTGGTCCAGAAGACCTCGTTGCGCCCGTTCATGCCCCCCGTCGTCGATGTCGTGCCGGCGCTCTCGACAAGGTCCACTTCCACGGCCGCGTCCCAGCTCTCGAGAGCTCCCTCAACCTCGTGTATGACCGAACCGGCCTCCACGCCCGCTGCTGCCGGGTCGATGTAGAAGCGCACGGGGTACTGGTCCCACTGTACTCCCCTGAGTTTGTACAGACCTGATACGACAGGGGTCGGTGACGCGGTCACCGTCGGCTTCATCACAGGTGCCGTCGTGGGCTCCATCTTAGGTGCGATCGTCGGCGCTGGCGTAGGTGTCACAGTTCGTTTCGGCGGTGTCGTAACGGACAGTTTCGGTGTCTTCATCCGGGCCGGGTTGAACTTTGCATCGGCCTCGAAGGTCTGGATCTTGACCGGGTCCATGCCGTTCTGGTAGTGGAGGCCCTTTGCCTCCTTGAGCGTCTCCTTGGACAGCACATCGGTACTGATGATCCCGCAGCAGAGCAAGCCCCCGACGACAAGGGCCGCGATCAAAACTCTCGTTTTCATGTGACCTACCTCGATGAAGGGTGATGACAATCACTATAACAGAGCGAAAATATAACGATTTCTATGAGTATATATTAAACATATCGATTTCATCTAAAGTTTCTCCAGCTGTTTTTCTAGAAAAATTCGTAAATATCGGGTCAAAAGTTGAAAAGTGCCAGTTTTCCAAGGCGATGAACCCGAAATGAGTTGTGCAAACCGGATGCCAGAGATGGTGACAGTACTTCAATACTTATGTGTTACTATGTCGGGTTGACACGAATAAGCCAAAATTGCGAATAATATCGGAAATGATTCGTGATTCTTCACGATTCGGGCGATCGACGTCTCCGGCCTGGCCAGCGGTGACGGCGACCGCGACCTATCCTTGATGTCGGCGAGACCTGGACGTACACGGCCACCGACGCCGTGGCGCAGGCCGACATCCACGCCGGCAAAGTCGACAACACGGCCACGGCCGCCTTGGACCAGACCAAGCCTGCCCCCGACGACGAGAGCATGATCCTGCCGCAGAACGCGGCGCTCGAGATCGTCAAGCCGACGAACGGAGAGGACAGTGCGACCATCCCCGTCGGAACGCTGATAACCTGGACGTATGCAGTCACGAACACGGGAAACGTCGCGCTGACGAACATCGTCGTCACGGACGACAAGTACACCGACCCGATCGGGACGATCGCCTCGCTGGCGTCCAGTGCATCGAAGACCCTGACAAAGGCCGGCACCGCCGTCTCCGGGCCGTGCGCGAACACCGGTACGGCAACACCATCTACGGCGGAGCAACGGTCACCGCTAACGATGGCAGCAGCTACTTCGGGGCCGACCCGTCGATCACCGTGACCAAGACCGCCGTCCCGACCTCGTTGCCGTGGCCCGGCGGCGAGTTCACCTACACGGTCGTGGTCACGAACGACGGCACGATCCCCGTCACCCTGACGAGCCTGACGGACAGCGTGTACTCCGGCACCATGACCGGTGCGGCCCTGCCGGTCGTCATACCGGTCGGTGGATCCGAGGAGTACACCTTCAAGGTCTCGCACACCGAGATCGGCACCTACCCGAACATTGTCACCGCCGTCGCCCGTGACGCCCGCGGCAACGAGGACACGGCCACCGCCAATGCGCTGGTCACCGTGGACGAACCGTCCCTCGACGCCCGCATCGCCATCAGGAAGATAACCAGTGACGGCACGAACGAGGGCGACGGCCTGTCCATCCCCGAGGGAACGCCGATCACCTGGAAGTACTATGTCACAAGCACGGGCACCATCGCGCATAGCGGCATCGCTCAAGGACAGCCTCAACCCGACGGCCCGGTTCAGCCCGTCGCTCACGCGGAGCCTCGCCGCTGGTGCCTCGTTCACGACGTACTGCTCGATGTGCATGAAGGCGGGGACGTACCCCGGCACCACGACGGTCACCGGCAAGTACGGCTACAAGACGTACACCGATCCCGACGATGCCAGATATACCGGTGCAGGGTCGACCGGCGGGTCGGACTCCGTCACCGGCCTCGGGTACAAGAACGGTAAGTTCGCCACGATCAAGGATGGCGTGGTTAAAGCACAACACCGTGAGCGGCCCTGCCGACGGCAAGTCCGTCACGTTCGACCTGCAGGCCGGCAACCCGAAGAACGGCCTCGACGACGTCGGCGACGTCCCGGTGCCTCGGTCCGGGAAGATATACACCGTCACAAGGACGATGGATACAACGACCGTGGTCAACGGTGTCACCTGCACCATTCGGGTCGATAAGGAACATCTCGGAATCGACAAGACATACAACCAGCATGAGCTTCAGCGGTAGTCCGGGGCAGGACGACAACTGAGACTACGGCAAACCATTCGCGGATGATGGCAACGGTAAGTTGTACATCCCCGCTCACTTCTCGGTCACGTACGTTCGATTGACCTGACCCCTCCCCTTTTTTACCGCGCCCCGGGCGACGGAGTCTCTCCAGTGACGAAACGCGTCACCGCCCGTGCAGCTACGCCGCGCCACTCCATCCCGGTTACCCGGAGATCGCGTCGCCCCTCTTCCCTACCCTACGTGATCTCAACCCAGAGCAGCGTGGCGCCGAGCAGGACCATCAGGATCCCGGAGACGGTATGGACCAGCCGGCGGCGATCGCCCCGCCACTCGTCAACCGCCGACGGGGAGAGGTCGAACGCGACGGCCCCGACGATGCGCACGAGTGGCAGCACGAAGAAGAGGTTGTAGAGCACCAGGAGCGGCACAGCGTCGGCGAGCGCGCCACCCGCGAGCATCCCGAGCGCGCCGAGATAGATCGCGCCCGTGCAGGGCAGCTCCACGAGCCCCACAGCGATCCCGAGGGCGAGTGACGCGACGATGCCGTCACAGCGTGACCCCTGTCGCTTGAACCCGGATAGCGTCTGCCATTCATGGTTCCGCACGGCATGGCCCAGCGCGGGGGCTCGGTCGAGTGCTCGGTCCGGATCGACGGCCGGTTCGGGCCGCTGATCGACCCGGGGACCGCCGATCTCCTGCTCTCGTTCGACCTCCTCGAGGCGCTCCGGTATCGCCACTTCCTGAAGCCGGCGGGGCGGGTGGTGACGAACACCGCGATCATCACGCCGACCCCCGTCTTCACGCAGCAGCTCCCGATGCCATCGCCCGACGAGTGCCTCGCCCGGGTCGCGCCGTTCCGGCCGCTGGCCGTCGACGCCGGCGCCCTCGCCCGCGAGGCCGGCTCGGAGCTGGCGCAGAACGTGGTGCTGATCGGGGCGGCTTCCCACCTGATACCGCTCGCGCCGGCGTCGCTGATGGCCGCGATCGAGCGCTCCGTCCCGCCGAAGACGGTCGAGCTGAACCGCAGGGCATTCGAGCTCGGTCGCAAGGCGGGTGAAGGAGAGGGTTGATCAACAGCCCTCCCCGGTGGCGTCGGGCGGGATGAGCCCTCCGCCGTCTTTTCCAGGCAGGCACCGTGCGGCAGCTGACCCGGCCCGCCTGCTCCAGAGAGTCCGCGGGACCGTCAGCTGCGGGCCTTCCGCTCCCGCCGACCCGTATGAGCGATACACGCCATAGCGCGCGGAATGGAGAAAGCGACGCTGAAAATTATGCCGAATAGAGGGCGTGGTGTTTTTCATCAGACAAATACTATATTTAGGTGAACTCGCTGCACCTTCTCGCTTCTGCAAGGCAGTACTGCCAAGCATTTCGTAGTTATACAAACTATTATCAGAACAGGATGACATAACCAAGAGTGTAGCCTTTCCTTCCTGACCCGGAGCTGATGGCACCCCCCAGATCGCCGCCACGGGAGATCGGGACCAGCCGAACTGACGTAAGCACGCGGTGGAAGGGCTCGGGAAAGAGGGAGAAATCAGATGACACGAAATCTATTGCCGGGGGCCGGAGCGCTCCTGGCCATGATCGTCCTCGCGGCGGCGCTCGTCGGCGCCGCCAGCGCGGTGACTTACAGAACGGCAACAGTCGACGGGAATCCCGACGAATGGAACCTGGCAACGGACCTGTATTCGCCCCTGTGGGAGGCGGGTATCAACACCAAAGATGTCCTGGCGTACTCCTACATGCGCTATGCCGCTGAGCCCGGGTGCGAAGACGGGACGGTGTACCTGCTCGTCCTGAGCGCGGGCCCGCCCGCGAGCGGTACTCCGGTTCCACCATTCGTGGTCAAGGAGAGCCTGGGTGACGCGTGGGTGGCGAAGGACACCATCAACAACAAGCTGACGTTCACCGACTTCGACTGGGTGTACATCGACGGCGTCCTCCGCGGCTACGAGGCGTCGTTCCGGCTGCCGCCCAACGTCGCCCACTTCCTGAAGATCCACGTGAACATCGTCGAGACGTCAGGCGGAGGCAGGACGGCATCGAACTTCCACCCCACCAGTGACTGGACGTCCGTGATGTTCAGCTGCAGCGTCCCCGCGGAGCCGGCCGTCCAGATCGTGAAGGACGTCTCGGTTGACGGCGGTACCACCTGGTTTGCCGCGGACGGCACGGGTGTCACCGGCGATCTTGCGCCCGAGGTGCTCGAGTGCTCGGATGTCATGTTCCGGTACACGGTCACGAACCCGGGCGACGTTGACCTGATAGACGTCGCGGTCACGGATGACAAAATCACCGTGGACGACGCGCCCGACTTTGACGTCGGCGATGACGATGCCATCCTCGAGCCCGGCGAGAAATGGATCTACTTCGAGACCATCGCGGCGGTAGCGGGCACGACGACGAACATCGGCACGGTCACCGCCGAGGATGATCAGGGCACCGATGTGAGCGACACCAACCCGGCGCAGTACACCGCCTACGCGGCAGCGCCCGCGCTCGCGGTCACCAAGACGCTCGAGTGCGGTGACAGTGGAACCATCTTCGTCGGCTCGCCGATCAAGTGGCTGATGACGGTCAAGAACACCGGGAACGTCCCCCTGACCGACATCCAGGTCACGGACACGCCGCTCGCCATCGACGAGAAGATCACGCTCGCCGCCGGCGCGGAGAAGTCCTACGAGGTCCTCGCCACGGCAGTCGCAGGCGCCGTCTCCAACACGATCACGGCATCCATCACCTTCACAAACTGCGCAGGGGAGGTGCCCCTCAGTGAATCGGCCTCGGCCGGCTACACCGGCATCGGCGAGCCCTCGCTCGAGGTCACCAAGACCCTGGAGTGCGGTGACGGTGGCAGCATCTTCGTCGGCTCGGATATCAAGTGGCTGATGACGATCAAGAACACCGGTACTGAGACGCTGGAGGACATCGTGGTCACGGACACGCCGCTCAACATCAACGATAAGATCACGCTCGCCCCCAACGAGGTCAAGTCCTACGAGGTCACTGGCACGGCAGTCGCGGGCGCCGTCTCCAACACGATCGCGGCAACCGTCACGGTCGTCGACAGCTGCGGCACCCCGAAGACCGCCTCTGACGACGCAACGGCCGGCTACACCGGCATCAACGTCCCGGTGGTGACCATCTCCAAGACCACGAACGGCTATGACTGCGGTGACGTCGGCGCCCCCAAGATCTATGAGGGGGACGCGATCACCTGGACGTACGTCGTGACGAACCCCGGGCCGGTTGACGTGGTCGTCGATGTCGCCGACGACAAGCTCGCGACCCTCGTCGCCGACGACGTGACAATCGCGGCCGGAACATCGCAGACCTTCACCAGGACCGGCACGGCCGTCAGGGGTCCCTACGAGAACACCGCGACGGTCACCGGAACGGCCACCGATATCTGCGGCAACCCCGGGGCTCTCAGCCCCGCGAGCGACGACAGCTGCTACTTCGGCTGGTCCGACGACACGCTGACCGGGCTGGGGTACAAGGAGTCCCAGTTCAACACCGGCAAGACTTTCGCCACCATCACCAAGAAGGGGACCTGGTTCATGTACCTCACGGTAACCCCGACGAGTATCCCCGACGGCCAGTCGCTCACGTTCGACATCCAGGCGGGCAACCCGAAGAACCAGCTCGTTGACGTCGGCGACATTACCATCACCAGGACGGGGACCTCGTACACGATCGACAGGGTGCTCGACACGAACGTCCTGTTTGCGGGCGACCCGTACCTGTACGGCCTCTACCTGACCGATGAGCACCTTGCCGTCGACACGGACAGGACCATGTCGTTCACGGGCAAGCCCGGGCGAGACGACATGGGGTACGAATACCCGTATACCTTCACCGACAGCGATGGGTACTTCTTCGTCTTCGCCCACTGGGGCGCGGCGTGGGGTCCCACCCTGCCACCAGCCTGATCTCCACCTATTTTTTTGAACTGCAGCAGGAATACAGGGCAGGGAGCGGCCCCCCTCCCTCTTCTCCGCTGGCGCTTCCATCCTGTTGCCGATCCGGGCGACGGTCGCTGACCTGTTCAAGGCGATGGCATCTCCTCCTCCTGCATCGATCGCACGGGCACGGTCCGCGCAGTCATCGTCACTCGGTCCATTCCCGGGCGCGAGACAGGCCCATCATGGCGCCAAGATAGTGTGGGCACCGGCGGACGACGATCGTCCAGCGGAGACTGCTGACGAGAGCTGGCCTGTGATCGGAGCGGGCCGGTCCCCGGGTACTGATCGACGGCGGGAGGGTGCAGTTCCACTGGGTGGTCCTTCTCTGACCCAGGCAGTGGCCGACAGGCCGGACCGCCCGAGGTTCCAGGGATCCGTGAGGCTTCCCGCGCGCCTGGGATCGCTGACACCGGTCCGTTCGTCGTTCGGCAGGCTCATGGCCCACCCGAACTTACGCGAGTTCCAGGTAGAGGAGCGCGGCGCCGAGCAGGACCATCACGATCCCGGATATTGTAAGGACCAGCCGGCGCCGCTCGCCCCGCCACTCGTCCACCGCCGACGGCGAGAGCCCGAACGCGACGGCCCCGACGATCAGCACGAGCGGCAGCACGAAGAAGATATTGTAGAGCACGAGCAGGGGTACGGCGTCGGCGAACGCGCCGCCCGCGAGCATCCCGAGCACGCCGAGGTAGATCGCGCCCGTGCAGGGCAGCTCCACGAGCCCGACGCCGACGCCCAGCGCGAGCGCCGCGGCGATGCCGGCCGTGGGAGCGCGCTCGAGCCAGCCGGCGACCCGTTCCCGCCCCCGCGCCGTGATGGCCGGCGCGAGATCGCGCCGCTCCAGCACGACCGAGGCGAGCACGGCGATGCCGACGGCGAGCGCGACGACGCCGGCGAGCAGCCGGAAGGCGGGGGCGAGCCCCGTCGCGCCGATCACCGCCGTGATCCCGAACCCGGCGGCGAGGTAGATGACGAAGACGCCGGCGATATACGCGGCGCCGATCATCAGCACGCGTCTCCGCGTCCCCGCCACCGTCAGCGTGCCGAGCAGCAGCGCGAGCACCGCGAACGCGCACGGGTTGATCCCGTCCACGAGCCCCGCCGTCGCCACCGCGAGCGGCGCGAGCGCCGAGGCGTTCGCGGTGGCGTTCCCGGAGGTGTTCCGCGGGGAGGGGGTCAGGTACGGGGCCGTGTCGTTGAAGAACGTCTTGATCTCCTTTGACCCCATCACGATATGATCGCCCGCGAAGAGCACGGGGACATGCGTCTTGACCCCATGGGTCCGGTTCGCCTCCTCCGAGAGGTTGACGTACCGCTTCAGGGCATCCGAACCGTCGTTGAGGTTGAGATACTCGATCGGCTGCTCAGTATGGTTCGCAGCGTAGGCCTGGATGATCGGGAGAGCCCTGTCGCAGTCGCCGCACCCGGGCCGGTACGCAAAGACCCAGGCGTCGTCCGTGGCCCCTGCCGGAAGGACGGCTGCGCAGAGGAGGAGGGTGAGTATGGTCGAGGACGTCATTATCCTGCCCGGGGTCATGCTCTCATCTGTGATTGTCGCCCCACCTCTTCATTGAATCGGGTCTTCCACGATCCGCCCCGTAGGTGGCCGACAGATTGCCCAGGACAGCGAGCCGACCGATCGGCAATCGCCGCGACAGGTCTCCTCTCCGTTTGTCGCAACCTGGCCCCCCGCAGCAATCCCCACCGGGATACGGATGCTGTGCAGGTCTCCAGTTCGGCGCTATGGGGATCGGGAGGGAACATCCCGTACACAGTCTCCTATCCATCGGGGACGCCGGCAATGGCGGGATCGGAAAAGTGATGGGGTCAGGCCCCGTACAGCGCCCGGATCCCGAGGATGTCGCCGTACCCGAGACTGATCTTCTTTGTCTGACCCCGCGAGGAGTACCCGTACATGGTGAGATCAGCGGCGGAGCTCTCGTAGAGATCGGCGAGGCCGAACGCGTGGCCCGTCTCGTGCGTGGCGATGTTCCGGACGTCGTAACGGTCCGTCATGACGTATCCCATCGACTCCCCGTCAATATCGATCCCCCAGGGGATGAGACTGTTCATCTGGATATCCGCTTCGAGGATTCCGTTCTGGTCACCGATCAGGGTTGTCGTCGCAATGATCCTTGTATCATCGAAGGGAACCCAGTATATGTCATTGCGGCGGTTCCCCCCCAGAATCGGGTCGGAGGTTCCCTCGGATACGAAGAGTGAGGCAGCCACCTCATCGTCCCAGGCGCCGAGTGCCAGATTGATCTCTCGGAGGACGTCATCCGCAGGCAGGCCTGATCCATCTGAATGAATGTAGAATTTTTGAGGATAGTTGCTCCACTTCTGCCCCGTAAATTTGTACAAACCCGATTGAATAGGCTTCGTGGTTGCGGTCGGTGTCGGCGTCACAGTTACCGTCGGCGTCGGTGTCGCTGTCTTTGTCGGTGGCGGTGTAACGGTTACGGTCGTCGTCGGCGACGCTGTAACGGTTGGCGTCGACGTTGCCGTATTAGTCTGAGTCACGGTTGCGGTCGCTGTCGCTGTCGCAGTCACCGTGGGAGTCGCGGTGGCAGTCGGCGTCGCGGTAGCGGTCGGCGATGCCGTCATGGTTGCTGTCGGTTTCAGCGTCGGTGTCTCCGTCGGTATGGGTGTCGCCGTTTCAGTCGGTTTCGGGGTTGCAGTGGCAGTCGGGTTCGGCAGCGCAGCTGCCGTCGGTTCCGGTGTGGGCGTCGCGGTGGCCGTCGGTTTCGGCTTCTTCAGGCTCTTTGGATTGGCGTTCGGACTGGCCTTCGGCGCCTTCTCCTTTGCCTGATAACTATCGTCCTTGTAGTGGACGAATTTCACCTTCTGGACCGTCTCCTTCGCCGGTCTCTCGGCCCCGACAATGCCCGAGCAGAGAAGTGCCCCGATGACGAGGGCTGCGATCACCACCTTGGTCTTCATGAACCAGACCTCTCTTCAATCACTTCAATCCTTATTGCAATACTGGTTATTAACAATTTCGATAATATTCATAAAAAGTTTTTCTTTTCATACAGACGATTATTGAACGAAATAGAAAAAATAAGGAAAAAATGTCCGCCATTTCTCGAATAATCAGTTTTCGGTCGACTCAGGCACTGAAAATGGCCATCCCGAACGGAAAGTTACTGGACTTCTGGTCCAATCTATTCATAAAATCTTCCTAAAACAAAACTCACCTATCTTCCTCAGTCATGAAAAAGAGTGCGATATTATGGCCGAATTCCCTGACCCACGGTACGACTCGAACCAGCTGCCAGCCGGAGCACCTGCATCGCCATCGCCGAAGCTGTCACGACGGTCCCCGAACCGGCCGCAGTACAGGGCGGGCCGCTCGGGCACGGCGCCGTGATGCCACGAGCGCTGGATGATGGATGGGGTTTCCATCTCCGGCGATGCCTCCCGGCACGAACTAATCAGACGCACCCGGGTACGGTCTGCCCCTCATGGGCCTCACGGGAGAAGGGCCGGTTGGTGCGCCACCCCGCGACGCGCCTATGCCCGGGCAGAAGCGTTATCATCTGGCCCGGGCAGAGAACTGGCTGATCGCACCCATGCCCCGCGAGCTCTGCTTCGGAAACGGCGACCTGATGATCACGCTCGACGCTGACCTCGCGATCCGCGACCTCTACTTCCCCTTCGTCGGCATGGAGAACCACGTCGGGGGCCACCGCTGCCGGCTCGGGGCATGGGTGGACGGGCGCTTCGCCTGGGTCGATGGGGCGTGGAGCCGTTCCATCTCGTACCGCCCGGACTCGCTCGTGAGCGAGGCCGTGCTGACGCCCCCGTCGCTGCCGTTCGAGCTGACGGTCAACGACACGGTCCACCCGCTCTACACCGTCTTCCTCCGCCGGGTCGTCGCGCGGAGCACCGACGGCGAACCGCACGACCTCCGCCTCTTCTTCGCCCAGGATCTCCACGTCCACGAGTCGTCGCACGGGATCACCGCGCTCTACCACCCGGAGGCGGACGCGGTGATCCACTACCGGAAGGCCCGGTACATCCTCGCCGGCGGGCGCGGCGACGGTCGAGGGCTTGACCAGTACGCGGTCGGGGCGGCAGAGACTCCTGCCGCGAGGGGCACGTGGGCCGACGCGGAGGACGGGGCATTGAGCCGCGACCCCGTGGCGCACGGATCGGTCGACTCGACGATCGCCATCCATGCCCGGCTCGAGCCCGAAGCTCCGTCTCTCCTTTACTACTGGCTCTGCACCGGGGCGTCCATGGACGAGGTGACGGCCCTCCATCGCAGGGTCCGCGAGACCGGGCCCGGCGAGCTCCTCGACCAGGCCGACCGTATCTACCGGGTCTGGGTCAACAAGAGCCGGATCGACTTTGCGGACCTGCCGCCCGCCGTGGTCGAGGCGTACAAGCGCAGCCTGCTCGTACTGCGGACCCAGATCGACAACCGGGGCGCTATCCTCGGGTCGTGCGACTCGGACATCTACTCTTTCAACCACGACAGCTATGCCTACGCCTGGCCGCGCGACGGCGCCTTCGTCGCGATAGGCCTGGATGCCGCCGGGTACTACGGCGTGACCCGCCGCTTCTTCCGGTTCTGCGAACGGGCGATCACCTCCGACGGCTTCCTCTTCCACAAGTACCACCCCGATGGGACGCTCGGATCGACCTGGCACCCCTGGATAGACCTCGGCGGCAGGCCGCAGTACCCGATCCAGGAGGACGAGACCGCGCTCGTCCTCCACGCGCTCTGGAGCCACTACGACCGCGTCCGGGACATCGAGTTCGTCATCTCGCTCTACGACTCATTCGTCGTCCCAGCGGCCGAGTTCCTGGTCCGGTACCGCGGCGGGACCACAGGCCTGCCCCTGCCGGGCTACGACCTGTGGGAGGAGCAGCACGGCATCTTCACCTTCACCGTCGCCGCGGTCCATGCCGGCCTCCTCGCCGCCTCGCGCATCGCCTCCCTTCTGGGCGACACCCGCCGCGTGGCCCGGTATCGCGAGGCGGCGTCCGGTGTCAGGGCGGCGGCCCTCAAGCATCTCGTCGACGGCGGCTCGGGACGGTTCTTTCACGCTGTCCGGTTCGACGTCGACGGCAGCCTCGTCCCGGACCGGACGATCGACGCAAGCGCCTACGGCGCCTTCGCGTTCGGCCTATTGCCCCCGGACGATCCGCGGGTGCGGGCAACGATGGGGGCCGTCGAGAGCCACCTTGCCGTGCGGGCGGGGATCGGCGGCATTGCCCGGTACGAGCGGGACCGGTACCAGCGTGACGGCGACGATCCGGCGCTGCCCGGCAACCCATGGCCGATCTGCACGCTCTGGCTTGCCGAGTGGTACATCGGCCTGGGTGATCTCCCGCACGCGCTCTCCCTGATCGAGTGGGTCGCCGCCCACGCGACCCGGGCGGGCCTGATGGCCGAACAACTCGATCCACTCTCGGGCGCACCGCTCTCGGTCGCGCCACTGACGTGGAGCCACTCGACCTTCGTGCTCGCCGTGACCCGGTACCTCGACGCGGTCCACGGTGTGCGCTCCTGCCCGACCTGCGGTCTCTCGTCCTACCAGGGCTCCCATACCCGTCCGTGGATCTGATTGAACGGTATCGGAGACCGGTGATGCCACGATCTCTCGCCGGATCAACCCCACCGTACCGCAACGGTTTACTGTTCATCCGCAGATGTGGTCTCATGAACGCTGTTCAGGAGTACCGGGTTCGAGTGATAGAGACGATACACCGTGGAGCACGGGCGGTATCGGCGCGGTTCGAACGGCCTGAAGGCTTCTCGTATCTGCCGGGGCAGTGGGCGTTCGCCACGATCGAGCGGGACGGCGCGGCGCTGACCCGGCACCTCACCCTCTCGAGCAGCCCGACCGAGCCGTTCCTCGAGATGACCAAGGGGATGACCGGCAACCCCTTCGCGGAGGCGTTCAGGTCCCTGGCGCCAGGTGACGAGGTGACGCTCCGGGGCCCGAAGGGCAGGTTCACGCTCCAGCAGGAAGACGAGGACGTTGTCTTCGTATCGGGCGGGATCGGGATCACGCCGCTGCGGAGCATGGCACGGAGCGCGGCCGATACCCACCTGTGGACGCACATCCTCCTCCTCTACTCGGCGCGCACCACCGACGACCTCGTCTTTGCCGACCAGTTCGAGGAGCTGCAGGCAGCGAACCCGCTCTTCTCGTTCCGTGTCACCCTGACCCGGCCCGACCCCGGGTGGCAGGGGCAGACCGGCCGGATCGACCGTGTCTTTCTCGAGCGGGAGGTCCCGGATTTCCGGGGACGGGCGTTCTACGTCTCCGGTCCACCCGCCATGGTCGACGCGATCACCGCGTCCCTCGCGGAGATGGGTGTGCCTGACGGGCAGGTCCGGCGCGAGGTCTTCACAGGGTACTGAAGACCTCCCGGACGACGCGACAGGGGTTGCCCACGGCCAGCACGCCGGGCGGGAGGTCCCGGACCACGACGCTTCCCGCGCCGACGGTCGTCCCCGCCCCGATCCTCACGCCGGGGCAGACGATCGCCCCACCGCCGATCCAGACATTCTCCTCGATCGTCACCGCCGCGGCCGACTCGAGCCCCCGGCGCCGCTCTCCGGGGTCCACCGGGTGCTCGGCGGTGTAGATCTGGACCGACGGGCCGAGCAGCGCGTGGTCACCGATCCGCACGGAGGCGCAGTCGAGCACGACGCAGTTGAAGTTAATGGCGACCTGGTCGCCGATCTGGATCTGGGAGCCGTAGTCGCATTGGAACGGCGGCTCGACCAGGACATCGGCGCCCACTTCGCCGAGGAGCTCGGCCAGGAGCGAGGCCCGCATCTCCTCCTCGTCCTCCCGTGACAGGTTGAACCGCCGCGTCAGCCCGCGGGCCCGGGCCCGCCGGTGCACGAGCTCCGGGTCGCTCGCGTCGTACATCCGTCCTGCGAGTATTTGTTCGTACTCGCTTCCCTCGACCGTCACGCCATGCCCTCTGTCGGACCTGTGGGTGGGCGCCGCCTTAGCCTTGGCGGTCGGCTCCGGGTGGGGCAGGCCCTATCGGCGCACTCCTTTAGCGGTCTCCCGCCGCCGCCCCGGCGGGTTCGGGCGCCACCGTCAGCGCCGCGCTCTCCACCGGCGCCGCCCCGTGGAGCCGGATCAGCCGGTTCACGTAGAACCGCGCCCAGGCGTACCCGACGATGCCGCCCATGATGTTCCCGGCCACGATCCCCCACCAGACGCCGGCCTCGCCGAGATCGAAGACGAACGCGAGCAGGTAGGCCGAGAGCGCGATGAAGACCAGGTTCCGGAGCGTGCTCACCACGAGCGAGTTGATCCCGCGCCCCGTCCCCTGGAAGACCGAGCTCGAGACGACCCCCGGGGCCACGAACGGGAAGAAGAAGCACATCGTCCCGAGGAAGGCCGCGATCACCGGGGCGAGCGGTGCACTCTCCGGCGAGTACGCGAAGATCCAGCCGATCGGGTGGGCGAAGGCCAGCGCGATCACACCCAGCCCGAGGCCGATGGCCGAGCCGAACGCGGTCCCGAACCGGTGGGCTACGCGGAGCTTCCCGAACTCCCCCGCGCCGTACGCCGCGCCGCCCACCGAGACCACCGAGGTCCCGATCGCGACGACCGGGATGATCGCGAAGAGCACAACCCGCCATCCCGCCGTGTACACGGCGACCGCGTCCGTGCCCGCAGTCAGCACGAGCATCCAGTTGATGGTGATCGCGAGCACGGACATCAGGGCGAACTCGAGCGAGGCCGGCAGGCCCACGCGGAGCACGTCCGAGATGAGCCGGCGGTTCGGGTGGAACTCGGACCACCTGACAGCGAGGTAGGTGTCGCGCTTGACGAAGAACCAGTAGAGCAGGATCACCGTGACCATCCCCTCCGAGATCAGCGCGCCCCAGGCTGCGCCGGCGATCCCCAGGCCGGCCCAGTAGATCAGGATCGGGTCGAGGACGATGTTGAGCAGGGCCGAGGCGACCATCGCGTACATGGTCCGCTTCGTGTCGCCCTCCGCGCGGAGCACGGCGTAGGCGATGTTCATGAAGAAGAGGAGCACGGTTCCGCCGAAGAGGACGCGGGCGTACTCGGCCGCGAGCGGGGCCGTCGCCCCCGCGCCGAAGAGCAGCGCGATCGGCTCGGCGAAGAGCACGAGCGGGATCGTGAGCACCAGGGCCAGGCCGAGGGACAGCAGCATGGCGTGGACCGCCGCGTTGTTCGCCCCGGCGCGGTCACAGGCCCCGATCCGTCGGGCGATCACCGAGGTGACCCCGGCGCCGATGCCGTTGCCCAGGCCCATCAGGATCATGAAGACCGGCATGACAAAGCCGACCGCGGCCATGGCGTCCGCTCCGAGCCCCGCGACCCAGATCGCGTTGACCACGTTGTACGACGATTGCAGCAGCATCGCGGCGATCATCGGGGCCGAGAGCCGGACGATCGCGGTCTTCGGGTCGCCGCGGAGGAGCGCGACGCCGGCCGTCTCGGGCCGGCGCGGAAGGCACCCGCTGTCGAGGTCGCCGCTCTCACGCATCGCAGCATCCCCCGTCGGCACAGCTCCGGGCCATCCGGGCGAGGAGCGACCGGAGCATCGCCCGCTCGCCGGCGTCGAGCCCTGCCGTGACCGCCTCCTCCCATTCGCGCCCGAACCTGACGAACTCCGGAACGACCCGCTCCCCCTCGGCGGTCAGAAAGAGCCGGACGGCGCGCCGGTCGTCAGGATCGGTCTCGCGCCGGATGAACCCGCCCTCCTCGAGCCTCCGCGCGGCGCGGGCGATGGCGCCCTTGTCGACGTGGAAGTGGCGCGCGAGCGCCTCCTGCGTGACGTTCTGGCAGACGGCGAGGCTGAGCATGACGGGCACCTGTCCGGCGGAGAGCCCGAACGGGCGCAGGCGCTCGTTCAGGGTGGCATAGTAGTGCTGGAGCACGATCCCGAGGAGTCGGGCCAGCGGCATTTCGTCGGACATGGTACCTGGATGTGACAGCAGTATGGATCCGCCCCGATGATAAACGTTGACGAAGCAACAGTTGATCCGTCAACGTATCGGCCAGTTGCGAACACGACCGCGTGGACATGGTCCTAGAGCCAGCGCTCGAGCCCAGCCTGGTCGAGGTCGGGCCCGCTGCCCTTCCTGAGCAGGAAACCGCGCTCCCGCGCGAACGAGAGAGCCGCAATCGAGACCTCGCTCCACCGGATCACCGGGAGGGACCGGTCGGCATGACGGGCGATCCGGTACGTCACGGGTTCACCCGCTGTTGACGCGGGGTGAAGGCCGAAGACGAGCGCGTGCTTCGAGCCCGTGAAGAGCTCGAACGCAGGAGGTCCCCTGGCCGACGGAGCGAACTGCGTTATCGCCCGGGTCTGCGCTCCCTCGCGGTCGAGCTTGAAGAGCGCCTTCGCCCCGTGCCGGCCCGCGACGACGGGGCAGGCATCGAAGGGATGACGTTCGAGGAGTGGCATGCAGGCATCGTCGTCGATGTCGAGGCAGGCCACCCGGATGCCGTCGGCGGTCGGGTAGTTCATATCGATCGAGATCGAGACCGCCTCGGGGCCCCAGAGCCGGACCCCGGGCGTCTGCCAGAACCGTGCGATCCGTTCGAGCCGTTCGGGGGTGGGCAGGTGAAACGAGTCCCGGACAACTGTGCCGAACCGGTCGCGCCCGTACGTCGCCAGCAGCAGAGCCGGGGACGGCGGCGTACTGCCATAGAGGCCTCGACTCGAGATGGCGCCGATGGGGGCCTTTGACCCTGACCGGCACGGGACCGGGACGACCCCGCTTGCAGCGCACCAGTCGAGTGCCGGTCCGACCAGGTACGTCGTGTCGGTCATGGCCCGTGCCTTGCCGTGATCGGTCGACGGCCAGGAGAAAAAATTGCTCCCTCCGGGAGAGGGCGTTCTCCAGGAGGTATCACCATGGTCCCGATCGCCGTCACGTCACCGCGCGGCGACCGAGAACCCGCCCCCTCACCCAGAACCGGTTCCCGGGCCGGGCAGCGTGGGTTCGCGGAGGCGGCTCGGGCGCCGGCCCGTTCGCCCGCCAGGGGGGCTCCCCCTCCCGCCCTTCACCTGGCCGCCTGGCGTGACGTCTCCGTCAAGCCTGTCGAAGAGGGCCCGGATCGCAGGCCCCGCCTCGGGGTCCTCGAGCCCGAGCTCGATGTTGGCGAGGAGCCAGCTGGTCGGGTCGCCGATATCGAACCGTCGCGAGCCCGTGATGCAGGCGACCAGCCCCTCCTGCTCGGCCGCCAGGCGGAGGGCATCGGTCAGCTGGATCTCGTTGTTCCGGCCGGGAGCTGTCTGCTCGATAGCGGGGAAGATCGCGGGCGTCAGCAGGTACGCGCCGAGGATGGCGAGGTTCGACGGGGCCTCCGC
>Ga0255341_1003602_pt1 | contig 17201 bp, 21 predicted proteins | sample wastewater_treat_8_FD_192418 | JGI IMG/M metagenome (GOLD analysis project Ga0255341, IMG submission 192418) | Wastewater microbial communities from Lulu Island WWTP, Vancouver, Canada - plant12 | ecosystem: Engineered > WWTP > Wastewater > Unclassified | place: Canada: Vancouver, British...
AATTAGTTTTTTCTAAAGCAAAAGCATCTAGTGGACTGGCTACAACAGCTATTATCTTTTTATCGCGCATAGGATCATCACAAACTGAACAAATATCATACTCTGTAACATTTTTACATATTGAACACAATTTAGTTTCTTTTTTTAAATCCGTTAGATAACCGGAGAATTTCTCTAGTTCTTCTTGAGGAAAATTTAGAAGAGAAAATGTAAGCCTCTGAGCAGTTTTAGGACCTATGCCAGGAAGTCTTTCAAAATAGTCTATTAAGTTGGATATTGGCTTTGGTAATTTCATATCTAAATATACAAATATCAACCCTTCATAGGAAGGCCGCCATCAAAAACATCTAAAATAGATTTTTCATTTACATTCTTTGGGTTTATAACATTAAGGTCAGTTAATTTATCGGATTCATCTTTTGAAAACTTTTTGGGTTTTTCTTTGCTTAAAACACATTTAAAATTTAAATCCACACCGAAAACTTCCTTGCTTAAACCTGCAATCAATTTCCTGGTACTTGCACTTTCCAATCTTTCCTTATGAAAAGGATAAAAGACCTCTACTATTATGGATTTTCCTTCTAATCTAATGGGCTTACATAAGTTCAACAAAGCATTTAATGAATGGTTTAATTCTTTACTGTCTTTAATAAACTTACCCCAATTCTTCTCTATTTTTGCAAAAGAAATAGAAGAAGACTTTTCTTCTTTACTTTCTGCCTTTAATTCCGAAGGAATACTAATCTTTTCAACTTTAATTGTGGAATCTGTTTTATTAGAAAGGTTGCTTTCATTTTCACAGCAATCATTTTCTTTATAATCTTTCTCAAAACCTTTTGAACATATTCTAATCACGGCTATTTCCACAGGCAACTGAGGAATAAAAGAGTTTTTTATATTTTTATGAGCATCTAATAAAATAGAAATACAATCAGTCAACCATTTTATATCCGCTTTTTTTGCCTGTTCTTTTATCTTGTCTGAAATTTCAACAGTAGCATCAGTTACAATATCGGAAACTCCCGATTTAATAAAAAGCATTGATCTTAAATATTTCAAAAACTCCCCTACCCAAACATATAAGTCAATCCCCTCATTGTAAACCTCGGAAACTATATTCAAGGCACCTGAAACATCTGAATCCAATAAAAAATTGACACATTCAACATACTTTTTCTTGGAACTTAAACTTAAGAGGGTATTTACATCCACATCGCCCTCATGAACCTGTTCAAGAAGAACACACGCACCCCTATAGTCACCCATGGAAGCTTCGGCTATCTTAATCAAATCATCGTCCGATATTTTTATTTCCTCACTTTTTGCCACTTCTCTAAGAACCGAAACAATTTGCTCTACTGTCGGTCTCTTAAACCTTAGAATCTGACAACGCGATTTTATGGTAGAGGGGACTTTATGATCTTCTGTTGTACAGAGAATGAAAACAGTTTTTTTTGGAGGTTCCTCTAAAGTTTTTAAAAGCGCATTGAAAGCTTCGGGTGTGAGCATATGAACTTCATCTATGATATAAACTTTCGTCTTTCCCATTGTCGGAGCCAGTTTTATTTTATCTTTTAATTCCCTGATATCGTCTATTCCTCTATTGCTAGCAGCGTCTATCTCGATCAAATCTATAAAAGAACCTTCTTTTATGGAAAGACAATTTGAACATTTATCACAGGGATCCCCATTTGCTTTAAGTTTTTCGCAATTAAGAGCCTTTGCTAATATCCTGGCGGTAGTGGTTTTTCCTGTTCCTCTCGGACCCACCATAAGATAAGCGTGTGCAGTTTTTCCTGTTTGAACCTGCTTTGCAAGGATACCTGCAACGTCACTGGTCTTACTCATTTCGCTGAATTTTTGCGGGCGATACTTCGTATAGTACATAACTGCCTCCGCATTTCAGTATAGATTTACAAGACGTATAAACCCACTAATCTACGTTGTACATTTATGACTCGACAATGAAAAATTAAAATTAATAACTAATTTTTTGCTATATTTTTTATTCTGATGCCGGTAAAGATAACAAATCCAACTTCGTTACAACATCAAGTTCGTTTTTTCCAAAATCTTGTAAAACCCACTCGTCAACCGGAATATTTTTATCTTCCGGTTTTCCAATTCCAACTCTAATCCTCCAAAAATCCTTTGTTCCAAGTTCTTCAATTATATTTTCTACTCCATGGTGTCCCGCTGAATTTTTTCCTTTCTGCTTTTTTATAACACCTAATGGAAGATCAACATCATCATGAATAATGATTAGGTCATCAAGGGATATTTTATAGAAATTAACAAGTTTAGAAACAGCATTCCCGGAATTATTCATAAAATTTTGGGGTTTAATCAAAAGTCCATTGCTATAATCTGCAACTTCTGAATTAAATCTTTCTACTTTTCTCCAATTCAAATTATTATCAGCGGCAAATTTATCTAACAAAATAAAACCGACATTATGTCTAGATTTTTGATATCTTTCACCAGGGTTTCCAAGACCAACAATCAGTTTCATAATTTACTCCCCATCCTCGGAATGATGAACCCCCAATAAATGCAAAACACCATGAGCAACTAATTCTGATATTTCTTCTTCAAAATCATTTCCATATTCCCCTGCCTGTCTTTTAGCCTGATCTTTATTTACAACAATATCCCCAAGGTAAAAAGATCCATCTTCCTGTTTTTCTTTAATTTCAAAAGATAAAACATCTGTAGGATAATCTCTCCCCATATATTTTTTGTTCATTTTTCTCATTTCCTTATCATCTATGAAAAAAACGGAAATGAAAGTATTTTTCTCTAAAGTATTTCCGGCACTCATATAGATCTAATTATACCGTCAAAATAAGATTAAAAATAGGATTAGAAAAATTCCACGCATTGGCAGTTAATTACTTTCTTTTAATTTTTGATTGTTTGCCTGATAGGGGCTCTCCAATTCAAAAGGAAAGAGTTTTGCAAATTCCAGATAAACATCAAGTTCAGCTTTTTCTTTATCTAAAAGGTCATTTCTCCCGATTTTCTCGTAAAGTTCAATATTTTCCTTCCTGTTCTTTATTTCTTTTTTAAGGACTTTAAAAGCATCCTCATCAGTAATATCCCTATGGGAAAGTCTGAGCTCAATCTCTTTGTTTTTTACTTGAGAAAGATAAAACCTCAACACACCAACTCTCAAAACATCGTTGGCTTTTTGAAATTCAAATAATTTGGATCTTAATTCGTCTATTATCAATATTTATTCCTCTCAAGATAAAATTTTCTCTTAAGTTCTTTATTTTTCTGCCTTTTTATTTCACTAGGTTTAGAATAATGCTCCCTATCTTTCATCTCCTGAATTATTCCCGATTTTAAAACCTCCTTATTAAACCTTCTAAGAGCTTGATCCAAACTTTCTCCATGTCTAACTTTAATTTTTGTCATAATATTTCGCTTATTGTCTTTATCTGTTTTTATCAGATAACAAGACAATGTGATGGTCCCTATCCCACGGGACGTTAAAAACACCTCCAAACTATTTAATCTTTAATCAAATAAACAAAAAATACGAAAGATCTTATTTTTTCTACATAATTTGTCATACTAAAATTATCGAATTACTACAGCTACTGATAATATTAGCAAGACTGTAAAACAAAGTCAGGTTCTACACTTACTGTATTAAATTTTCAAATCTACCACGCGTCCTCAGTATATACCCAATGTATAAAAAATTGCAAAAATTGTAACATAAAACATACGTTAATACAGTGGGAAAAAACTCATTAATATTTTAATACTTAAAAAACAACAAAAAGTAGTCTACCAACTTCTTATGTCTTTAAAGGTTATTAAAGTTATAAGCAAAAGTAGGAACATCATCCCAAGATTATGAACTCTAGACTCAAAATCGGGGTTAACTTTTCTTTTAGTAATACCCTCGTATATTCTAAAAACTACCCTACCTCCATCCAAAGCCGGGATTGGAAGAATATTTGTAAAAGCGAAACCCGCTGAAATCGTAGCAACAGTATTTATCAAAATAAGAACTCTTTCTGCACCACCCTCTTGAATAATCATACCTAAAATATTAACTAAACCAACAGGGCCCGTCATACTACTAGCTACAGGTTCGATATCCCTTGTTCTAAAAGATACCCCAATTATTTTCCCGAGAGAGGAAATGGAATAAGACATTATATTGTACGTGTGCATAGGACCTGAAAATATTTTTTCCAAAGGTTTTTCATACAATATAGCTTTTGCCTCTCCTAAATAGACACCGATGATCGCGTTTCCCTCATCAGGATTTTCCGGGATATGGGAATCAGGCACCAAAACGTACTCTTTTTTTTCCCCATCTGACAATTCACTAATACTAACTGTTTCCACTTTAACTTCCTCTCCAGCTTTCCCATTCAAACTTTCTCTCAGATCGTAAACATTCTCTATATCGTTTTCACCGATTTTTAAGATAACTTCCCCCGGCTTTATGCCGGCTTTATCTGCCGGAGATCCGCTTTCCACATCAAAAACCACAGTACCATAACTGATCTCTTTACCAAACTTAAATGTATGATCAAATATCATCGGGGTATAAAAACTCTTAAAACCTGTAAAAAAGAAAAATATATAATACAGAAGAAAACTTAATAACAAGTTCATAAAAACACCTGCTATTAGTATTTTTGATTTTTGCCATGGAGTTTTAGTAGCAAAACTATTCGGATCAAATTCCTTCTTTTCGCCCTCTTCTTTTTCACTCTCATCTTCCCCGGTTATTTTTACAAAACCGCCAAAAGGAATCAAATTTATAGAATACAATGTTTCCCCGATTTTTTTCCCAAAAATTCTCGGGGGGTAACCAATACCAAATTCCTCTACTCTCACACCATTTCTCCTTGCGGCACAATAATGCCCGAACTCATGAACAACAACGAGAATGGATATCACTATTAAAACTATTACTATTGTTAAAAAATTCATAACGGATATTTAAACTGTCATTATCTCCTTCTTTTTCTCTTCCCCAATTTTATCTGCTTGTTCAATAAATTCCTTAATTATCTCCTCAATATTCTCTTTCTCTTTAAACTTTTCATCTTCAGAAATAGATTTATCTAAAAAACTTTTATCAATTTCTTTCATAACATCCTGTCTGATACTTCTAATAGAATTTTTACAATTCTCTACCTTTTCCGATATTTCTTTAGCAAGTTCAATTCTTCTCTCCTCGGTTAACTCGGGAACACTAACCCTAACCCTGTCAGCTTCTTTTACAACACCGACACCAAGACCACTATTTCTCAAACCATTTATCATAGAATCCAAAACACTTTTATCCCAGGGTGTAACAACAAGAGTATGCGGATCAGCGACGGCTATAGAAGAAATTTCCTTAATGGTTAAAAAAGATCCAGGGTACGCCTCAATGGAAATATCAGAGATTAAAGCAGGAGAGACTCTTCCTGTTCTCACCTGATTTAACTCCGACAAAAGAAAATCTATGGATTTACCAAGCTTATTCTTTAATTCAGAGGTATTCATAACAAAAATAATATCAAAAGAGGATTTATTCTCCAACAGCAAACTTTACAAATTTTCTAATTTCTATCTTTTCACCTACTTTCGCGGTAACCTCATTCACCAAATCAACAACTTTCTTCGACGGATCTCTAACATATTCGGCATTCAAAAGGTCCTCAACACTTTCATAGTTCTCGGTACAAATCTGCATTGCTATTTCTTTGCAAAGTTTCTGGAAATCATCTGTTTTCGCTACAAAGTCAGTTTCGCAACCTACAAGAACTAGACTTCCAACTTTACCGCTATTGTGCACATAGGAATAAACCAACCCATCTTCAACAATTCTATCGGACTTTTTGGCTGCCTTAGAAGCAACATTTTTCATTAACTTCTCCTTTGCTTTCTCAAAATCCCCTTCCACTTCTTCCAATATATTTCTAATTTCCAACAAACCGGCTCCGGTTTCGTCTCTTAATTTTTTTATTTTCTCCATGTTTATAGACATATATTTGGGAGGGCTGATCCCTTCGCAGGCTCAGCCTGCAACAGATCAGTCTTTTTCTTTATCTTCATTGTTATCCGCAGAAGATTCCTTAATGGCAATTTCATTTTCCTCTTTTACAGCCTCGTTTACTAATTTTTCCTCAACATCAATTACAATCTCCTCGGAAACAATCCCCTTGTCCTTTTCAAAAGAAGATTCTTTTTCTTCAATCTCTTTCTTTTCTCTTTTCTCTTTTTCAGATTTTCCAAATTCTTTATATCCTTCTTCCACAGCATCTGCTATCGCTCTGACAATTAAAGCCACAGATTTTATAGCGTCATCGTTGCCCGGAATTGGATAATCTATATCTTTGGGATTAGCATTAGTATCCACAATTGCAACAACTGAAACACCCGATTTTTTAGCCTCCCTTATGGCTGTTTTTTCCCTTTTAGGATCAACTACAAAAAGCACTTCCGGTGTTTTCTTAAGAGAAGAAATTCCCCCGTAAGACGCTTGTAGTTTTTCTATCTCCCTATCTATTAATAATCTTTCCTTCTTGGTATAAATTGAAAACTTGCCATCTTCTCTATTCTTTAAATAATTTAGAAGTTTATCGATATTCTTCTTTATTGTTTCAAAATTGGTTATAGTACCCCCCACCCATCTTTCATTTACATAAAGAGCTCCGCTTCTTTTTGCTTCTTTTTCTATAATATCTTTTGATTGTTTTTTTGTCCCCACAAAAACTATAACTTTTCCCATTGAAGCCTGCTCATAAAGAAAATCACAAGCTTTACGGAGCATTTCCTCGGTTTTCTCCAAATCTATTATGTGAACACCTTTACTTACAGTGTATATGTAAGGCTCCATTTTTGGATGCCATCTTTTTGTTTGATGTCCAAAATGAACACCGGCGTCAATCATTCCTTGTATTTTTGGTACTTTATATTTTGCCATCTTATTTTCTATTTACAGGGGAATTACAAAAACCGAGTATTTTGTTTTTCCCTCTTTTAATTTTGAAATTATTTTTTTATTTCTTTAAATTTCTCACCCGTAGCCCATCTAAATGGGAGAGAGTTTCGGGACATTGGTAAATTACCACAGGAAAAAAACCTTTGCAATAGTTAAATTAAAAATAAGTATACCTGCAAAAAGTGTGGGAGGAAAAATTTATGCTATCATTAGCGCAATAGATAAGAGGTGGGTCTTAATAGAAAGGAGAAAAATGAAATCCTTACGTTCCTTGGAAGAGACTTTAAAAGATAAAGAGGAAGGAAGGAGGTGATCCGTTCTCTAACACAGTGTTTTCTCCGATAAAAAGGGACGGGGAGTAAAGAGAGATAAACTGTGTTTTTTAAAATTCAAACCCACCTCTTTTTACTTAACACTTCTATTTAATGCATTAATGCATCACCATTACATTTTTATTGCTAGTACCGCTAAATCAATGATTGCAAAGTTTCTCTTTTACTTTTAGAACTTTCTTCTCCTTTGGGCATCGGGTTTTTCCAACTACTCCAATTACATTCCGGATATCTACTGCAACCATAAAACACCCTACCTTTAACTTTTTTAATAACAACATCGCCCTCCCCGCACTCGGGACACTTAATACCAATCTTGTCCATGTAATTCTTAGTAGTTTTACACTTGGGGTAATTACTGCAAGCCAAAAATTTTCCAAATCTTCCTTGTTTTAAAACAAAAACACCGTCTTCGCAATTAGGACACTTTCCATAATCAACACCTCTTTCTTCTTCGGAGCTGTTGCTATCGGATATAGGTCTAGCATATTTACACTCCGGATAATTGGAGCAGCTTAGAAATTTACCATATCTTCCAAGTTTGAAAACTAAAGGTTTTCCACACTCAGGACATTTTTCATCGCTGTATCCTAAATTGGTAACATCCTTCTTATTCAAAACCTCCTCTTTTTCTATCAATTCCTTTTCAAAAGGCTCGTAAAAATTTCTAATTACACTCACCCACTCTTTTTTTCCCAGAGCAATTTCATCTAAATTTTGCTCCATTTCTGCTGTAAAACCATAATCAACGATATTAGGAAAATGCTCAACAAGAAGGTCATTCACAACGTAGGCTACATCTCTAGGGACAAAATATCTACCTTCTTTTTCAACATAACCTCTAACTTGAATGGTGCTTATGGTAGGGGCATACGTTGACGGTCTTCCGACTCCAAGTTCCTCCATTTTTTTAATCAATGTGGCATCACTGTACCTGGCAGGAGGCTGGGTAAAATGCTGTTCAGACGTGATAGCTTTAAGACTCACTTTTTCTTTCTCCGAAACATTGGGTACCGAAGAAAGGATATTTCCCTCCTCATCAGATTCATTTTGTGAAATTTTTAACAATTTTCCAACCGCAAACCACCCATCAAACTTTATCCGCGAACCGACAGCTTTAAACACATAACCTTTTTCCGAAGAAACAGTAATCACAGTTTGATCATAAATTGCAGGATTCATCTGACATTCAACGGATCTCTTCCAAATTACAGAGTAAACTTTCATCTCATCGGACTTTAATTTTTTTCCGCCTTTTCCGGGTACAAAAAGCACATTTGTGGGCCTTATGGCCTCATGCGCTTCCTGGGCATTTTTTGATTTTGTTTTGTAAAAAATCGGACTTTTAGGTAAGTAATCCGTTCCAAATTCTTTTTGAATAAATTCTCTGGCGGCGGCGGTAAAGGAAGGTGACAAATTCAGGGAATCAGTTCTATGGTAAGTAATATATCCTTGTTCAAATAAACTCTGCGCCGCCGCCATAGTTCTTTTTGCCGTGAAACCGAAAACATTAGACATAGCTTGTTGCAATGTAGATGTGTTAAAAGGAGGATAGGGTGCATTTTTCCTTTCCATCTTTTTTACCGAAGACACTATAAAAGAATCATTTTTTAGATCTTTTTCTATTTCCTCTGCCGATTTTTTATCAGATATTTTAATTTTTTTTGCACCCTTTTCTGTTAGTTGAGCTTCAAATTCTTCCTTCTTGTCAGAATAATCAGAAACCGGACTAAAAAGTCCCTTCATAGTCCAGTATTCCTCGGCTTTAAAATCCAGTCTTTCTCTTTCTCTCTCAACAATAAGTCTGACAGCCACGCTTTGAACTCTGCCTGCAGATAATCCATACATAACTTTTTTCCATAGCAAAGGAGATAACTTATATCCGACCAGTCTGTCCAAAATTCTTCGGGCCTGCTGTGCATCAACTAAATTCATATTAATATCGCCCAAATTCTTAAACGCTTCTTTTACAGCACTTTCGGTTAATTCATGAAATGAAACTCTTCCGAACTTTTTATTCGCTTTTTTATTCCTATCTTCGCCTTTTCTACTGTTAATACTGCTTTCTTTTCTCGTTTTCTTCTCATTTTGCTGAAGCAGATACTTTAGATGCCACGCTATAGCTTCTCCTTCTCTATCGGGATCGGTTGCCAAAATTACTTCTTCAGCACTTTTGGATTTGCTTTTCAAAATGTTGATTGTTTTTTTTGCTTTTGGCGGAACTACGTACTCAGGTTCAAAATTATTTTCAACATCAACACCCAGACCACTTTTGGGTAAATCCCTAATGTGTCCCATGGACGCTTCTATTATGTAATCCTTTTTTGGCAGGATTGATGAAAGAGTCTTGGCCTTTGTCGGCGACTCAACAATTACCAGCTTCATAGTAGTCTGATAAATAATACCACGAAGACATTTTTGTCAAGAAAGTCATAGGTGAAAGAACGTCAATCCTTGAAACTATGCTAAAATACTTATTATGTCCGTAAGAAAAGTTATAACAGTACCAAATCCGATATTAACTAAAAAAACACAAAAAGTAAGAGATATAAACAATGATGTAAAAAAAATTGCTAAAGATTTACTGGATACCGTTAGAGTTGCAAAAGATCCTGAAGGAGCAGGTTTATCCGCAACACAAATAGGAATATCAAAAAGAATATGCGTGGTAAGAAATTTTTTTGAAGATCCGTTAAATCCTAATGAAGTAAGTTCTGACGATATAGTTTTGATAAATCCTAAAATAATTCAATATTCCAAGGAAAAAAATGTTGATTGGGAGGGATGTTTAAGCGTTCCTGACGCCTACGGTCTTGTAGAAAGAGCTGAAAAAATAAAGGTTACCGCAAAGGATATAGACGGAAATATCATAAAAATAAAGGCCGAAGGTTTTTTTGCGAGAACTATACAACATGAAGTAGATCATCTGGATGGAATACTTTTCACATCAAAAATAGAAGGAAAAACCCTAACTCAAGAAGAGTTTGACAAAATGATGGAAAAACAAAATATATTATGAATCCCGACAAAACAATTAAAATAATATTCTTTAGCACTTCGGACAGGTCGTTGCCAATATTAGATGCGATAGTGAAAAATTTTAACTTAGCTTTTTGCATTACTAAAAAAAATTCCAAGATAGGAAGAAAACAAATTGAAAAAGAAACAGAAGTAAAGAGGTGGTGTAAGCAAAATAATATAGATTTTTTAGAAATAAGTTCCTTGAAGGGGGAAGACTTAGAGTATTTATTAAAAAAAATAAAAGAGGTTAATCCCGACTACGGAGTAGTCGCAGATTTTGGTTTTATAATCCCGCAGGAAATCATAGATTCAATAAAAGGCGGAATCATTAATATACATTTCTCTCTTTTGCCCAAATATAGAGGTGCAAGCCCTGTCCAGTACGCAATATTAAACGGAGATGAAAAAACAGGAGTCACATTTTATCTTCTTGATAAAAATATGGATACCGGAGATATAATTGCACAATTAGAGTACAAAATTGACTCAAAATATACATCAGACGAGTTGTACAAAATTCTTTTTCAATTATCAGCTCAAAAACTTCCCGAGATAATTAAAAACTACTCTGAAAAAAAACTTAAACTAATTAAACAGAACGAAAATTTAGCAACCTATACTATTTCGAAAACCAATCCAAAAAGCACACTAATTTTTAAAGACGACGCATTAATAGATTGGAACGATAAACCTGAAAAAACAGAAAGATTAATAAGAGCTTTTAACCCTTGGCCAATAGCTTGGACATATTTAAAAGATTTAGAAACATCAAAAATTATTTCTGAAAAAATAGAACTCAAAAATCACATTGATAAAAACCTTAAAATAAAAATATTTAAAGCACATTTGGAAAATGGAAAATTAAAACCGGACGAAGTGCAAGTAGAAGGAAGAAATAAGATGGATTGGGACAGTTTCAAAAACGGCTATTTAAAAAAATAAATCTCAAAACTAATCGTCAATCTGGTAAATCTGATTTTAAATTAAATCAACTTTCAACTATTGATTTCTACTGAAGATTTAACCGGTTTAATTTTTTCTTCTTCTAAAATTTTTGCCAATTCTTTTTCATCTTTTTTCAATCTTTTTAAACAAGAGGAGCAAAGAATTATCTTCACTTTTGAGCCGTTAATATCAAACCTTTTAACTCTTAAATTAACTGAATTTCTACTTGTGGTCCTTCTGGTAACACGATTTCCTATACCTCTAGAAACTAATTTTCCTTTTTGATAAGTTTTTCCACATATCTGACATTTTTTTGACATAGCATCGTGAATTAAAACACACTTAACGTTTCAAAGTCAATGGAAGCAATAAAAAAGCTGGGGGTAAAAGAAAAAACCTCAGCTTTTTATTTTGTCTACCAAAATTGATTTTTAATTAATTATTGTTTTTATTTGAACTACCAATCAAAATCCGGACAGTTCTTTGGCGAACCGTTGCATTGTCCGGATAGAAACAAACAACATGTAGGAGCGTTCGAACAATCAGGACAGTTTTCTTCCCGATCTACGAGTAACTCCAAAGAATCGTCTTCCATAGTCCCCATGTACAAGTTGAGTTCAGTCGTTCTTTTTTTCATTCGTCTCTCTCTTTCTATGTTCAATTTTGGTAAACTTTGCCATAGATATTATTACTAAAATGCTTATAAATCAATACCTATTCAAAAATGAATATAATTTTCCTTTTAGAAACTACAAAAATAATTGTGTTAAAATCTTAAAGCCTAAGTAATATCCTAAAATACAGCGGAGTTTATTTGAAAATTTAATATAGTAAAATATAAATAATCTCTAATCTGCCGTCTTAGCTCAATGGCAGAGCAGGCGCTTTGTAAGCGTCAGGTTGTGAGTTCGACTCTCACAGACGGCTCCATAAAGTTGGATTATAACTGTGAGCCGAGATACCAAAGTGGACAACTGGGGCTGACTGTAAATCAGCTGGCTTTACGCCTACGGGGGTTCGAATCCCTCTCTCGGCACCAATATATACTTGAAAATTAGATAATTCTTTGTAATAAAAGAAAACTACAAAATAAGGTAAGGGATGAGAATGTCGGAGCAAACGAAGTGAGCGAGACGGGGTCGCGAGCTTTACAGATTGTTTGAGCTGAAAGCGAGATTAGACACGTAGTGGCGCATTGAGCGTTAGCTCAATACAAGATGTTAAGACGCGTGACCGAATCCCTCTCTCGGCACCAATATATACTTGAAAATTAGATAATTCTTTGTAATAAAAGAAAACTACTTAAATCAGATAAGGGATGAGACTTAATAGTTATCTAAGGTTACAAAATAAAAAAATGAAAGAAAACGCAAAAGGTTTTATAGAGTTCATAAAGAAACAAAATGTCATGACCCTTGCAATAGGATTTATGTTAGGCAGTGCCGTATCTAAAGTAGTTTCTTCCATTGTAGTTGATATCATAAATCCCATTTTAGGGATAATATTAGGATCAACCAACGGATTACAAAATTTCGTAATAAAAATCGGGACTAATCAAATAATGATAGGTAAATTCATTGCGAATTTGGTGGATTTCATAATAATAGCACTAATAGTTTACTACGGAACAAAAACCATTGGACTAGAAAAAACAACAGTATCAGAGAAACAAGAAAAGAAATAAAAAGTCTTGAGACTATTTCTTAGAACCACTTGCCTGGGTAGTTCAGTGGTAGAACGCTTCCATGGTAAGGAAGAAGTCGAGGGTCCAATTCCCTCCCCAGGCTCCATAAACATAAGTACGAATATAAAATCTCTTTTTTAGGCTGTCCTGCTCCAGTTTAATAACAAATATCTTACTACCAAAGGACCCATTCCTCCCGGAGATTTAGATATATACCCCAAGTGTTCTAAATTAGAGTTCATATCCAAATCACCGACACACTTCCCCTCAACTACAGAAGAACCAAAATCAACAACATCGCACCCAACAGAAATGTTATCCCCTCTAACCAAGAGGGGGCTCCCCGCGCATAAAACCAACAACTGGCAGTCTAATTTTCCCGTCCCATCGTAATCGGTTAAAACATCAACACTTGCCCCGTTTTTATTTAAGAAAAACGAGATGGATTTTCCCACCAATTCTCCGTTCCCCACCACTATAGATTTTAAACTTTTCATTTTAATTTTATTCTCAGAGATAAAAGCATTAAAGGCCATAATAACAGGGGGTAGGATTGAAAAATCACCGGAATAAAATCTCTTTTTTCCTTTAGGAGAAATTACATCAATATCTTTTTCCATCGGAATCAATTCCAAGGCTTTATCTAAACTCTTTCTGGGAAGCGGAAGTTGAATTATTCCCCCAGAAACATTTTTATTTTCAAAAATTTTTCTCACTTGATCAAAAATTACCTCATCAGATAAGTGTTCGTTTAACCTTAAAACATCACATTTTATACCCAATTTTTCGCATAGGGATAATTTTATTTTTATAAACTTCTCCGACGAGGCATCATCACCGATCTGTAATATAGCTAAAGTCTTTTCCCTCTTTTGAGGATGTTCATCAAGTTCGTATAATATCTCCTGTTCAATTTTTTGAGATTGGAGTTTTGTATCAAATATCTTCACATTTGCGATTATATCAAGAAATAATTAAAAAAGGTTAAAGAAGAAAAAGAAAAACCCCGCAATCGCGAGGCATGAGTTTGTCCCGATGTGTCGATCCACCAAGATCGGATCTCCGTTTGAATCAAGGTGGGTGCTTAGTTTTAAATCTTTCGATTTAAAAACTTCGGCTCCCTTCGAAGATCGAATGATGGAAGATTCGCACGATCTCTGGCTTAACCGAGCACATCAGGTTTGCTCGTCTGAGCATTAATATTATGGTATCAGTTCTAAAATCAAAGTCAAATTGATAGTCCGTGAAATTGTTGCTATAAAGGTAAATAAAGACCCAATAATTTCATTGCCAAATCAACTAAAGGTTGCACAATCCTTTCGGTAAAACCAAAAAAAATCAAAAATAATAAAATGAATGTTCCGTATCTTTGAAACTCTAACCACTGTATGGCCAATTTATTTGGCAGAAAACCAAAAACTATTTTATTTCCATCAAGAGGTCCCAACGGAATAAGATTAAAAAATCCTAAAATAAGATTGTAGAAAGTAGCTGTGTATAAAAAGACGCTGAATATACCATCTACCGGGGTGACTTTCAAAATCAAGGAAAGTACTATTGCCAAAATCAAATTGGAAACCGGTCCCGCCAGAGATACCAGTGCAGAATCCCTTCTTGGGTTTTTCAAATTGATAGGGTTAAAAGGAACAGGTTTTCCCCATCCAAAACCCAGTAGCAACAAAAACATGGTTCCTGCCGGATCCAAGTGTGCTCCCGGATTTAGAGTCATTCTCCCCATCTTTTTAGCTGTATCATCACCTAAAGCATTCGCAACAAATGCATGGGAAAACTCATGTACAGATATTGATATTATTAAAGCCCCTGCCAAAAGAAAAAAAACTATTGGATCCTGAAATAAAGTCTGTAACATCATAAGTACAGGTTATTATACACATTTTTATAAATGTTTCATTTTGAAATTTTGGTAGTAAGCATAATGTTTCAAACTTTTACTAAATTACCAAGATAACTTAATATTGAGAACAAAATTTAATCATGCTAAAATGTGCGGCGTGAACAAGGTAAGCAAATTCATAAAAGAATCTTTTGAGGAATTGAAAAAAGTTCAGTTCCCGAACAAAAAAGAAGCTCTTAGATTGACCGGATATGTTATAGGAATAAGTCTTATATCCGGTGCTATGATAACTCTGTTTGACTATCTTTTTAAAGAGATTCTCCGCCTTGTGATCACCAAATAAATATGAAGGATAAAAATAAAAAACAATTGAATAAAGATTTGGATGAAAAAAATGCAGATCAAAATAACGAAAAGGGAGCATTAGATTCAGCAGAAGAATCTTTGTCTGAAAGTGAAAATAACAACACAGAAGAAAAGAAAACTGAATTGGAAAATCAAAACTCAAAAAGCCAGGATGAAGCAGAAAGTAAAGACATGGTAGTTATAAATAAAGATGTAAGCAAAGACGCAAAATGGTATGTTGTCCACACTTATTCAGGTCATGAAAATAAAGTTGCTTTATCTTTAAAAGAAAGAGTTGAAGCAACCGGACATTCAGATAAAGTATTCAAAATATTTCTACCCCACCAACAAAAGATAGTGGTTTCAGAAGGAAAAAAGAGATCTGTCAACGAAAAGCTCTTCCCCGGCTATATAGTGGTATTGATGGAGATGAATGATGACAGCTGGTATATCGTAAGATCTACTCCCGGCGTAACAGGATTTGTAGGAATGGGGTCCACCCCTACCCCACTGCCGGAAACAGAAGTTCAAACATTAATACAATTTGCAAAGATGGAGGCTCCTAGATTTGAGGCTAAATTTAGAGTTGGGGATTCGGTGAAAGTAAACGACGGGCCTTTTAAGGATTTTCTTGGAAAAGTTGATGAAGTTAATGAAGAACAAGGAAAAGTTAAAGTATTAGTATCGGTTTTTGGAAGAGAAACCCCTTTAGAACTTTCTTTTACACAGGTTTCTCAATTGTAAGTTTTTATAATATAATTCTATAACTTCCAATTAAGGAATAATAAAACTATGGCTATAACAAAAGAAAAAAAAGGTAAAAAAGTTAAAGCAGTAATTAAATTAGCAATTGAAGCCGGAAAAGCTACCCCCGCTCCTCCAATAGGACCTGCGTTGGGACAACACGGAATACCAATAATGGATTTTTGTAAGGAGTTTAATGCGCGAACAATGAAAATGGAAGGGAATGTCATTCCTGTAATACTAACAGCCTACGAAGATAGAACTTTTACATTTATCACTAAATCTCCTGTTTCTACCCACTTGATAAAAAAAGCACTTAATTTACCAAAAGGATCTTCTGTTCCAAATAAGGATAAAGTAGGAAAATTAACGCGATCTCAATTAGAAGAAGTGGCAAAGGAAAAAATGGTTGACTTAAATACTAAGGATATAAATAAAGCCATAAAAATAATTGAAGGAACAGCAAAATCTATGGGAGTAGAGATAGAGAAATGAAAGATACAAAAGAATATACAATAGAAGAGGCCATTAAAAAATTAAAGAGCGAAACAAAATCTAAATTTGATTCTACAGTGGAAGTACACATAAACTTAGAAATAGATCCAATTAAACAAGCTATAAGATTTCCTCTTGTTTTACCTCATGGAACCGGAAAAACCAAAAAAATTGCGGTGATTTCTTCGCAAAAAGTCAAGGAAGCCGATATAACACTAACAGTAGACGACCTTCCGAAGATTGAACAGGGAAAATTAAAACCAAATGTTGATTTTGATGTTCTTATCTCAGAGCCAAAATATATGCCAAAATTAGCCAAATACGCAAAAATACTAGGTCCCGCGGGAGTAATGCCTAATCCTAAAAACGGCACCGTTACGGAAGAAATCTCCAAGGCTATAGAACAATTTAAAAAAGGAAAGATAGATGTAAAAACTGAAAAAACAGCACCAATAATACACGTTTCTATTGGAAAAATAAGTTTTGACGAAAAATCTTTAGCAGAAAACTACATGGAACTGCTAAATGGCTTAAAACAAAGTAAACCCGCCAAAACTACTCCCTCGTGGATAAAGAGTATATTTATAACTTCTACGATGGGACCGTCCATTAGAGTAAAAATATAGGCCAATTACAAAACACAAATTATAAATTATAATCCTACATAAATATTGATTTTATTTTCAATCATATAAAGGATGCCCTTTTCGATATTAAATCTTCTTTCGTCAGAAGTATTTTTATCGGTAATAATAAAATCTGAAATAAGAGAAATAAAATTTTCATGATAAGGCAATATGTCAAAAACTCCCTTTT
>Ga0255341_1003603_pt1 | contig 17198 bp, 26 predicted proteins | sample wastewater_treat_8_FD_192418 | JGI IMG/M metagenome (GOLD analysis project Ga0255341, IMG submission 192418) | Wastewater microbial communities from Lulu Island WWTP, Vancouver, Canada - plant12 | ecosystem: Engineered > WWTP > Wastewater > Unclassified | place: Canada: Vancouver, British...
CTTGCTTCGGGTTGAGAGGATTCCATACTGGAATATCATCTTGACCCCAGAAGTTAGCTTTTGATGTGTAGCTTTCTTCCTGCTCAACATAAGTAATCCCATAAATGTTGCACAAATACCTTAACCGGTTCTTGAATTGACCATAAGGTAGCATTACGAATTGTTGATTATTGACTTTACCTAATGTAACACTATCTTGAAAACCATCATTATAGCCGACAACTATATTACCGATTTTATATAAGGCTACGGGCGAAAACCCCGAAGCTTCAACTTCGTGGGATGAAGCCCGAACCTACTCTAATTATGCAATCGCCTAAGCGATTGTTGTTATCACACTCCTACGAGCAGAAATTCTCTTAAGATTACTTAATTTCGGTGTCTTATAGCCTTTCGGCATATCTGAAAAGTCTATCTTGTTACCATCAGCATCCATAAGAATAGCATATCCGCTGCTCATACGACCTTTGATAATATATTCCTTTCCAAAATACGAAACCTTATCGAATTTTTTAAAACCTTTAATCTTTCCTGTAGGAATAGACTTCTCGCTATGAGAACCTTTTGTTTGCTGATAGTCGCCACAAGATACAGATATTTTCTTATATACTGTATCGGTAGCAAAGTTCACAGGTTCTCCACTACTTGCGATTACACAAGCATCTAAATGATGGTCTTTCTCGATGCTAAGATTAAGTCTGTTAGCTTTTGTTACCATACCAAAGGTTTCTATAGCATCTGGATAGGATTTTAGCAACTGACAGCGGATACTGTTCATTTGAGTGGCATATTTAAGTTGACCTTTTGCTTTACCCTTAAGTTTTGGATTAATCTTTCCGTGATGCAAGTCATAGTGACAAGTGTGACACAATGTAATAAGGTTTTCTGGCTCATCTGAACCGCCTTGACTTCTAAATATGATATGGTGTACCTCTAATTTAGAATCCTTATGGCTACCTTTACAACATTGACAAGTGTAGTTATCGCGATTTAGTATCATAGCCTTTGTATTCTCAAAACCGTAGTTTGTACCTTTTTGATAGCCCCAATGACGAACCTTCTCGTTAGCTAAAGATGGATTTTTCATAAGGTGGGTATCGAATTGACCTGTTTCTAATACCAACTCGCTGATAGGAAGAATCGACTTAATGTATTCAATTTCCTTAATGTGACTATGGAATTTACTCATCATAGTAGGGCTGAAACGGTCTGTTTTGGTACTGTTTTTACGATTTAAGAACCGAGGTTTTCGGTATCTTGTTTTACGGTTACGCCTATTTCTGCGATATTTAGCCCTCTGGGTCATCTTATCTGTAATATCGTTTCTAACGATTACTTTTGACATATAGACTACATCGCCATTATCTTTTGTTACCGCAGTACCAATAGTTCCACTCCCCGTATCTACACCAAGAGTTAAGTTTTGCGTATAGTTCGTGCTTCTATACAATAATTTAATAGTAAACGGACATCTTCTTACTACTTTAGCTTTTCCACTTTTAAGTAAGTGTTTTACTTTACCGTGCCTATTAGTAGGCATTAGCGGCTGTCCGTTTTGACCGATTACATATACCATAACAGGCACTCCTTTCCTGTGAACTTAATCACATAATGCCGTACAATGTACGGTTGTGCGTATCTCTATACTATTACCATATAGAGAATCCGACCTCATCTCGACAATGATATAAAGGCTTTTTAAGCATATGTCACAAGGCTTTTCTTACTCCGACCTAACTTAAACATATACGATAGTGCCATAGTCTGATGCGGCAACCATGGGTATCATAACCTAAATATCGTAGTATCTGTTTCTGAATACTTAGTCTGGTGAACTATTTAACGGAAGCCACGTTCCTTTAGGTGCGTGGTAGTTCACGTGCTATACAATAATTAACTATATATTTTGATGTACAATAGATAAAATTAGCTACTCGCCTATTTCTCTTGGATGTAATTATATATTGCTTTGATGTGCAGCCCTTAATTTTCTGATGATCTTTAATACTTGATAGTCTGGCTAACTGCTTGTTATACCATTGATTTGTTGATTTAATTTTTCTACCATCAATTATGAAAGATTTCCCTTCAGATGTTGCACATGCTGCAAAATTACTTACTCCAAGATCAATACCCAATGCTTTTGTAGGATCTAATTGAGGTTTCTCAATTTCCTCATCATCGAATATATATCTAACTTCAAAGTGCTTACCCTTATATTTCGGAATAATCTGTATCTGATGTAGTTTCTTATCTTTAAGATATTCTGGAAGATTAAGCATTAATTTCATTTTTGGGTAATCTTCTTTAAGTGATCTTGATACAGGTACCTGAAATTTACCATCTTTAATGTAACTCCCAGTTACATGGACGAATACTATTGGATACAAAGCATCTTTAGGTAAATAATGAGGTAATCTTACCTTCCAGTTAGAATATGTACCTTGTTTTGATTTCTTTAGAAGTGCGAAGAAGCTCTTAAAAGATTGATCAGCAGCTCGCATAGATTGTTGAGAAATATTTGAGCCTAATCTAATATAGTTAATTGAAGTTCTCATCTGATAGAAATTAGCTTCATATCTAAGATAACTTCCTTCAGCAAAATAATGTTGACGAATATTATAGATAGATTCATTATAGACATTCTTGCTTAAATGACACATTTCTCTCAGATATTTATACTCTTCTGCAGATAGCCCTTTAAGATTAACTTTCCAAGTCTTCAGCACTTCATAAACCTCCTTTCTATTTATAACCATTGATATATAAGGTTATAATAAATAGAATTATATCATATCATTTATTATAAGTAAAATATATCTCAATTGTTATAATATCTATAAGATTTGTAATGGTATTTAATTGATTTATATAAATTTTATATTTTATAAGCATGTGAATTATGCATCCAATAACCATTTATCTCTACATAAGTATTAGATTTAACTAAATAGAAATCACACATAAATGGATATTCTTCAGATCTATACTGACAATAATAATCTTGATCTTTTACATATCCTAATTCATTTAATTTAGACTCGAATAATGATTCTAACTTACTATGTTTAGGTTTACCTCTTAATGAGTTAGCTCGTTTAATTTGAACTTCTTTAGTACCAATTTTCTTTTTAACTTCATCAGTATTAAGATTACATACTACTCCATATCTTTTAAGATTAGTAGACTTTATCTTAGATATTATATCAGGATTCTGCGTAACATATTCAGTTCCATATTTAGATATATTAGTCTGTTTAATCTTAGTCTTTATAGATTCTGAAGCATATACATTAGTAGTACCATATTTAGTAAGATTAGTTTGTTCTCTTTTATTATTTGATTCTTTACTACGAGCAGCCTTTATACCATTTTCATGTACTTTAGGTATTTTTAATACAGAACTAACTCCATATCGTTCTAGACAAGTTTCTTTAACTTTAGCTTGATTATTATAAGTACTACTTCCATATCGAGCTAATTTAACTTGTTTTATTTTATCTATATTATGATTATTAGAACATTTTGCTGAACAACATTCTAAATAACCTTCAGATAATCCTCTAAATGAAGTCTTCTTTCCACATACTACGCAAATACCTTCATTAGGTTTTTTCATATAACTATCGTAATATTCTTGTAAAGTAATCTTATGTACACGAATATGATGACTTAATTTTCGTATAGACTCAAACTGAGTTTGACATATACTACAATTTATCATTCATCTTCCTCCACCTTATCTTCTACTTTATTACCATTTTTATCTAAATAGAATTTCTGTCCTTTTCCAGGACGTCCTACTATAAAAATATTTGGTGTGTTATTTATTATTTTAGCTTCTGTTGGATTCCATGTAATTGATGACATTTTTCACCTCCGTACGAAAAATAAAGCGCTCCAGAAAACTCTGAAGCTCATTGATAAACTTATTGAAATTTTGTTAGTGGTAAAAAGTTATTATAACATACTGAACATTCTCGATAACTTTGTCCATGTTCATCCTTATACCGTTTAGATTCAAAGCTTTCCTTAAAAGGGATTTGTTGTCCACAATGAATGCAATTGATAGTAGTATCATCTTCAGCATTAGTAACAACATTCCAACCATTAGGAATTGTAGCTTCACTATATCTGCCATTAACGATATTATACCGATGTACGATCATTGTCAATCCTCCTTAATAAAAACGAGTGATAACTTCAGGCTTAGTTACATTCAATTCATCATCCGAATATCTAAATTTCTTCTTAAGATAAATTGCAATTCTATATGGATCATTTGTATTTGATCGATAACCATGTTTATTTTTATTTGAAGCAATATCAAAAAACTGCTCAATAAAGTCTGAAAGTTCTTCAGTTGACTTCGTAGTCATAACTGTGATACTCGCACATACATCTCCATATGCATCTGATCTAAGGGTTAAGGTTAGTGTTCTCATTTTATAATTTCCTTTCTTATTTAGTTATCTTCCTTCATTTGCATAAATCCATGCTTCATGACCTTTGTATTCCCAGAGCTTAATCTTTTCAATTCCGCTCTCAATCTCAATATCATACTTAGTGAATTCTTTTGCTTCCTCACCAGTATCTTCTGCAATCCACTGTTCTTTCATTGTTACTTGTCTGTCAGTTCGTTCTACAACTGTGTAATGAACATCACCGCCATATAACATAGTTCCTCTATAAGTCTTACCTACTTCAAACTTATTATCCATAGTTAGTCTCCTCCATTATCAAATGAAATGTATTTACTAAGTTTAGATTCCTTAATGGCTTTTACTGATAGTATACTGTTAATCATCCAACTAACAGACTCACGATCTTCATACTTTTCAAAATACCTTAACATTTTATCAGTAACGTCATTAAATTTGTTGAAGAAGTCATGTGTTTTCTTTTCTGATTCATTCATATCTTCATATTCTATATGTACATTATCATAAGACTCATTTTCACCTACTAATACGTGAAAAACTATGAAACCTTCAACGTTATCTTCTTTTGGACTAGTCTTATACATATATGAAAGTACATTTTTCATTTTTTCATCTTCAAGCATAACAATGTTCAATGGCATGAAGCTTAAATTATTTTCATCACATATAAGCTTAGGTATATCATAAATCAAATCAAGAACAATTTGCTCAGATATTTCTGTCTGATAATAAGGAAACAGATACATCATAGGCTGATTATAAATACCTCTATAATCTTGATTCTCACCAAGTTGTTTGATAGTCATAGCGATCATAGTTGTTACTTCACCATTACGCTCTACATAATAGATGCAACCAAATTGCATCCAAAATATGATATTCTCTCGAGCAGCTTCTTCAGAATCAAGCACTTCATTCTTTTTGAGATATCTAATTAAATAATCAGTAATTTTATCTAAATCATCCCAAGTAGCATATTTCAGAATATACTTACTTTTAACTCCAACTGATTTATTTTTACGTCTAACATTTCTAGGAGTTATGAGAATTGATCTATTGTATTCATCATATGCAAGAAGTCTGTGTCGCTGACAATAGTCTATAACTTGCACATATGAATCCAAGTAGTCTTTAATCTGTTGCTTATACTTAGGTTTAAGATATTTGATATATTCCATACTGTATAGTTTGTTGTCCTTAGATTCATTACAATCTTTACATAATGGAATTAGGTTAATCATTTGATTAGATCCACCTTTATCGAGTGGAATAAAATGATCTACTGTCATCTGATAACCTGCAAAAATAGGTGTTCCACAATGTGCACACTTATTACCAGATTTTGCACAAATATCTTCTTTTTCATCAAGAGTAAAATGTTCTCTATCGTAATATTTCTTTTGTATTAAATTCCCTTCCAATTTATCTACCTCCTTATAAGTCTAATTCTTTTGCTAAGAAAAGTAGATGCTCAAGCATTTCTGGTGATTCTAATGCTGGACGTAATGTTTTCCAAAGCTCAGCTGCACCAACTTGCTCTTCCATATAATCTGCAATACTATCGAGCTTCCAACGTTCATAATCATGCTCTTCGCTCATTCGTTTCAGATCATTATAGCAATAAACTTTATCACTCATGGAACCAATCCTCCTTATCATACTTACCTGCTAAAAAGTCATAGGCAGAATCTGGTGTGTTATCAGTTACAATCATGATAGCTACAATAATACAAGCAACAAACATTCCAATAAATAATGGCAACATAATTTGAAACATATTCGTATTCTCCTTTTTATTTTATTATATCAAGAGCAAATACAAATGTAAATAGTTGTTCTGTATTATTATTAAATAGCTTTACATTTTTATACTGAGCTTGCCCAGAAACAACTTGCAGTATTGTTATATCTAATGTTAATGCCTTTTTTCTTAAAGAACTCTCTAATATTGTTTCTAGTATCATCTTCAAGATTTAGAATATATGAGTCAATGTATTTTTGACAATTAGGTTTCATTTTAATGTCAACTACATCTTCCATTCCATTCTGAAATTTGAACTCAAAGATTGCGTCATTATACTCATTATTAAGCTCGTCTAAAATATCTTGTGTAATCATAGGTATTCCTCCTTATTTTCTAAGTACAAAGTATCTATCTTCATTACAAGCTTGAATAAGATCTTCTTTTGTATATTTCACATCTCTAATACCTAATTCATTGAGCATCTTTACTAAAGTAGAAAAGTCTTTAACTCTCTTTCCTTTACCTGCTACATAATTGTAGAAGTTCTTTTCACCAAGTCTCTTAGCAATTCTAGTCAAATTGAACTCATAATCACCTACAGTATCGGCGCCAATTGCAAAAACTGTAGTATATGTGTCATAAGCGCTAGTAATCCAGAAGCTATAAGAAAGTTTAGACTCGATAGTTCCATCTAAAAACTGCTGATACATGAATGTATCTTTCATTTTTTCATATACATCTCTGTATTGGCCTTCACCTGCTTCATCACATTTAGCAAGAAATCTTCTTCTTTCATCTGCAGTCATTGGAATACAACCTCTAAAAGAACTATCATGCTCTACGCAATCTGCAGCTTCTTCAATAGTAAATCCTGGTAAAGTACCAATGCTATTCCATGGATCGTCTAAATATGTAACATAGAAAGTCATACTTATACCTCCTTATTTTTTAATCTTAAATGAACCATCTTGTTCATTAAATTTAGCTCTGTACATATGACCAACTTCGTATATAGTAGAACATTCATCATATTCATACAGTACCTTAGAATTTTCTGGTTCTACAAAACTAAATTGGTATTCACAAGTAGATTTGTTTCTACCATCATCATCTATACCATAAATCATATTTTTCGCAATACATGTTATGGTACAATCAATTATGTGTTTTTTCTTAAAAAACATAATTTATACCTCATAATTTCCTTACAGATTATTGTTAATCAGCAATAATTTTAGAGCCAAAGATCTTTTCAATAAGCAGTAATTGGTCATATGCAGCCATTACAGTTGTATAAGAAGCTTTAGCATAATCATATAACTTCTGTCCAAATTCAGTAAATTCTACATTGACTACCTCAGTATCTTCTACATATTCTGGATAATATGTTACACCATTACGACTAATTTCCATAACTGCATAAGGTGCATTAGTCTTACGAATAGTAAATGGTAAACCAGCTGGAATCCATACATCATCGCCATTGTTATCTATTCTGCAACCAAATCTTTCTGCGTCATCTTTAGCAGCTACACTATCAGCACCATCATATAAGCTAATCTGATCTATCATAATAGGTTCATTATAACTAAACTGACCATTTACAAACATTTTGTCAAATAAATCTTTATCTTCTGCATACAAAATTGGTTTTAATTCTCTAAATAACATATTTTATTCTCCTTAATCATATACTAAAGTCATTTTATCAAACATTAGATTATTCTGATTATCAGCATAAACTGTTACAGTAGTGACATTTATGCTAGCCTGACTTCCAATTCCTATATGCTGAGATCCACCTTTTTCAGTAGATACTAAATTTATAAATCGTTCTTTAGAAATCTTAGTAGCATAACCATATCTATCATTTTTATAAAATTCTTTTGCAGATTCTATATCAGATCCATTAATCTTAGCTTCATGCCAACCATATTGCGGATGTTTCTTATAGAAATACCTAAAACCACTTATAATACCACCAGCATTACCAGATAATTTAACGTCATACTTTTCTGAATAATCTGAAGTGTAAGATAAGTCTAAACCCTTAGATCTGAGGGCTATTTCCATGTCTTTTTCAATATCTTTCCAAGTATCGTAATTGATTAAATGAACATCTTCAATTCTATAACCAGAATTTTCTAATACATAAATTAAGACATCCATAATTTCATCTGCTTTAGACATAGTAAACCTCCTTAACTGTTTTTACTCTCACCCATGAATACAATTTTCTTAGGATCAAGAGTAAGTCCATTTTCCATTACAAGATTACCTTCTTCGTCAATTTCCTTAAATAGTCCAGTACTTACATATCCTTGCTGAGTAACTATAAATAAGTTTTGTCCTTTATCAAATAACAGTAAGAATCCATTACCATCGTCATCTTTAACGCTAGCACCTTTAAGATCAGTCCATACTAATGACGTCTTTGGATCTTTTCCTGTAAGAAGTTCTCCTGTTTCTACTCTAATATTACCATGAACGTAATTATCAAAATACATATCAAAAAATCCTCCTTTATAATAAACAAAATGACCTATCCTTATGGATAAGTCATTTTTCGCATCCTTATATAATTAAATAGCCTTTTACTTCGTCCATTCAAATTTTAATGAACCACTACCCCAAATTACTGGATAATTCTTAAGCTTACTATATAACTTAGGGTTTCTTGCAACTACATTATCTCTAGATATTACATACCATTTATTTGGACCAGTATCTCCAATTAGCTCCATACCTAAAGCTAAATAAGACTTACCATCAAACTTATTAAAGTCACAATAACTGAATACTTTTGATGGAGTATAATCAGTGACAAAATGTTTAAATAACTTACTTACACCACCTATGACTATATTATTAGAACCTGGACAACCACGAATAATTTCCCATTCATTATCGTTTTTAAGGTTTCTATTATATCTAGTTTTACTAAATGACATAAGTTGAACTAACTTATCTTTATAGAATAATCCATAAGTAACTTGTGCATTTCTATGACCCTGTAAATGCGTAGCCTCATTAAATGGTTTAGCTTCCTGATTGGATATCAGTCTAACCTCACACTGACGGGCATATATCTTAGATACTGAACCTAATGATATATTTAATAACTGCTTAATCTTATCGGGATAATTAGACCATTCCCATTCATAAATATGAATCAATCTTATTCCTTTATCTCTACAAGCTTTAGACTTATCTATATGATAAGTTTTATTCTTATGCTCTGCATCATGCCAGAATGTTCCATTACACTCTATAGCAATATGCTTATCTGGAATGTATACATCCAACTCATAAGGCTTTAGAATATCTCTAGTATTAGTAATAACCTTACCAGAATAGATAGATTTAATGTAGTCAATAACTTCAGTTTCAAATAAAGAACTTTGATAATGATTAATCTCACTATATTTTTGAATATTGATGAGCTCTGAGTTCTTTATAAAGGCATTATTTCCGCAATAAATAGGATGTACATTGATCTTATCAATAACAAATGTCCAACCAAAACCATATTTCTGAATAACTTCATCCCTACTAATACAATCATTTTGTAGCATAAATTCTTGTAATCTAGACTGTTTTAATTGTCTAGTATGTTGTTTTACTACATCAGACTGCTGTGGATGCTCTGTACCATATTTTGCTAAACTAGTGACCTTACTCTTTTCCTTAACATCATTACTTTGCCAAGAATACTCTACTCCATAACGTTCTAGATTAGTTTGTTTAATCTTTTCTTTTACTTGTTCTGAAGCATATACATTTTCTGTACCATACTTCTCAACGTTTGTTTTAGCTCTTTTAGTTTTAGCTTCTTTAGACTGACTACTTGCTTTTGCTTTTTCTTTAGTCTCCTCAAGATTAAGATTGCATTTTACTCCATATTTTTTAATAGATGTTTGTTCAATCTTTTCTCGTACTATTGGATCTAGATTTGCGCATTTAGATGAGCAATATAGTCTATATCCAGTTAGAATAGTATCAAATGTAGTTTCTTTTCCACAAATCTTACACTTACCTTCAGAATCAGTTTTAAGATACTTGTCATAATAATCTTTACTTACTAACTGATGTTTTCTCTTGAGATGACTACTTATTCCTTTAGGTCCACATTCTTGACTACATATTTTACACTTAAACATTATATTCTCCTTCTACACGAAGGCTATAATGTCTTCGTGTTAATCTTTTACTTCAACTAAAGTATCAATTGACAATGGATTATTTTGTATGATACCTGGTAAAACAGAGGCATCATTACGCTGAGTACAAAGTATACAATGTATTCCAGCAGATCTTCCAAGCTGAGTAATACTTTGTATGTTACTAATAATCTCGTCCTTTAAAGCGTCTTCAGCTTTACCTTCAGTAGTCTTAATACCAGATTTACCTGTTAACTCTGCAATCTCATCTACTACAATCAATAGACGAGGCATTTCATCTGTATAGCATTTATCTACACAGTTTTTATTTACTGGAATCCAATGTTCGCCATCAATACATATTTCAAGTTCTGGCATCTGCACTTCAACTTTAGCTTTAGCATTTTTACCAGTATCATTTAACATCCATCCCATTGTTTAATTCACCTCCAATTTACCTGCACCATATATAGTATATCCATTATCATATATCTTAGTTGGTTTAGGAATAGCATCTAATAAACTATTTTTATTAAAGTCATTTTTAGGATATTTGTCTGTACCTAAAATCAATTCTTTTAATAAAAATTTTTGTTTATCAATATCTTCAAATTCATAAATATGTATTAGACGTATACCTTTATCTCGACATAATAATGATTTATGTAAATGATAATCTTTAGGCGTTCCAGCATTTACAGAATGATACCATTTACCATTATACTCTATAGCTAATTTCAAATCTGGCAAATATATGTCTAATTCGAATGGATAAATAATCTTACGTCTATTTTCTAGTATTATTCCTTTATAGAATGTTTTTATATATTCTACAAGTTCTTTTTCTGCATGTGAAGTACTACAATTAGGCCTTTTTACTGATACATAATCTATAATTTTTTGTATTTCATTAATAGGCACAAATTTAGTTTGACTATCCATATAAATAAAATTAACTATATTACTTGAATACCAACCATGTCCATATTGTACCCTTAACGCATTCGCAAATACACAATTATGGTCAAGCTCAAATTGTTTTATTTTACTATTTCTAGTATCTTTCCATGCATTAGGATTAAAATGAGCTTTGTCTGAATACATACATTCTGGCGAGCAATATTTTCCAATATATCCTATAGAGATAGTTTTGAACTTGGTATCTTTTCCACATACTGTACATTTTCCTTCATTAGGTTTTCTTAAATACTTATCATAATATTCTTTAGCTGAAAGTTTATGTTCAATAAGATGATTACCTAATACTTTACATGTTTTACCACATATTATACAGGTTTGCGATTGATCTCCATTACGATCGAACCATCCCATATAATTTCCTCGCTTTCTATAAATAATAAACGAAAACGCCTACCATATTTCAGGTAGGCGAAATCTCAACTCTATCTACACAAGGACAGTAGAGTAATTAAATGTTAGTCCAATGGTCACCTTCAAACTGAATCTGACCAAGTACATTTGCTTCTACAAATCTTACACCATCAGACGTACCTACAACAACAGTACCAATATTACCAGAGATCTTGACTACAATGAAATACTGCTCAGGATCGTTTATATCATAAATAAATGATTCCTTAGAAATAAATTTCTTTCTAGCATCATCGTATTCAAATTCAATTGGATCAATATTGAGCTGATCAAAATACTGTTTCATAACTTCATTAATGTTAGTGTTCATTTTATAATTTCCTTTCATAATTTGATAACATGTTTGTCTTTTTCTTTTGTAAATCTATCAAGTACTGCTAATAAATCAGGGAATTTAGCAAGTCTATCTCTTACTTCCTGTTTCATATCTTCAGGAATAGGATAATAGGCTTCTGCCATGCTTCCTGCAATACAAGTTAGAGTATCACAATCTCCACCAAGAGAAACTGCATTTCTAATAACATCCTCAAAGTCTACACCTTCAAAGAAAGCAGTCATAGCTTGAGGTACAGTCTCTTGACAAGATTCTACATGATGATATGTAGGTCTAATTTCATCACAAGTTTTAGATAAATCATAACCAAAGCAGTCAATAACATACTTTTTGATATATGTCTTATCGTATCCTTTTCTTGCTAGAAATATAACTGATGCAACTGATTCTGCACCTTTAATACCTTCTGGATGATTATGTGTTACTTCAGCAGTAAGTCTAGCTACTTCTCTTGTTTTCTCTATAGAATTAAATAGCCATCCTGCAGAAGAAACTCTCATAGCTGAACCATTGCCAAAACTACCATAAGGTTCATTTTTATCTGATTTTAACCACCATGAGAATTTTGTTCCATAACCTTCCCAAGGATAAAGTTCTCCATACTTTTTCATTGACTTAATAAGAGCGTCTTTAATTTTATCATTTGACTTATATCTAGTATCTAATAATGCTTCTGCTACTGCTATAGTCATAACTGTATCATCAGTCTTTCTACTAGATTCTATCCACATAGGAAAATCCTTGATTTTTTCACTCATATCATATTCGTATGGAGCACCTACCATATCACCTAAAATTGCACCGTACATATAATTTCCTCACTTTATTCATCATCTTCTTCAGAATCTTCTGATTCATTATCAAAATAGAATCCAATCTTAGCATTAGGATGACTTCTATTATAGATTCTTGTAAGGTTAAGCATTCTTCTACCATCAAAGCCTTTTTCATCACCTTCACCTTCAGCAAATGTATAGAACTGGAAGATGAATGATTCATCTGCATCTAATTCAATATTGGTTAGAATGGCAACACCTGAAGATTCATTAAATTCCTTAATATGTTTTCTAAGTTCTTCAACTAATTCTACTGGCTTATAAAGAATGATGTTTCCTCTAAGTCTACCACGTTTCTCAAAGTAATATGTCTTATCTTTAAGAACATTAGCCTTAGCTGTACCTGCAATTCCTTCAAGCAACGGTTTTGTAAGTCTAGGATCTCTTGAATTATCAATAAGAATTTCAAGTACATCATCAAACTTACTAACTGCTTCATAGTAATCATTGATTCTGTTCTGAGCTACAAACTTAGCAATAGCTTTACGATCTTTTTCTGGCATATCGTAGAAATCATAATAGATCTTAAGCATATTGAGCAAATGTGTTTCAAGTACATTAGTATCAATAATTTCTGGGTACATATTATTGATAATGTATTTAGGTGCATCTGCCTTATACTTAACTAAGATTTTTTGAACTGTAGGGAAATATCCTAAACTTAATGCACTATCAATATCTACTGGGAATGTAAGAACATCAAGACCCATTGATTGATATTTCTGATATAAATCTGCTCTAAACTGTTTTACTTTAGCATATTCTACATAAGACTTAATATTATTAAGAAGTCTATTTTTAATATCATCTACTACAGCAGTTTCTGTATAATTCTTAGTTGTAATCTTAGTTTTGATCTCAGTTCTAGCATTCTCAAAATAAGATGACATATTAGTCTTATACATAGTTGTAGAGTTCATCATACCTGCAATACGATCTTCTAAATTAGGAACATTTACATTTGCTACAACAGGTTCAGCATTTGCAATTAGTTGTGCAGTTGTAGGTCTAGCACCACCTGGCCAAATTTTATCAATAATACCATCTAACCATTTCAGTGCTTCTTTCTTAACTGCCATCATGCCGTCATAGTTTTTAAGATATTCTTCTTGTTCTTTTTTCTCTTGTTCGTCATGTGCAGCAATAAGTGCTTTATACTGTTCTTCAGAAATTTGTTCACATTTTCCATTTTCTACTTTACAATAGAATGTGACACCTTCATCTTGTCTAACTTTAGGTCTATAACACTTAACTGTTCCAACTCTTATACCATTGTTTAATGATCTATCCTGAGACCAAGTTTTCCAATACTGTTCAAGATCTAATGTATCAATAAACTGTAATGGTTTATTGTAACTAAATCTGTTTCCATCCCAATACGAAGTTACAATGGCTTCACCTTTAGCTTTAATAATAGCAAGATCATCTGCCTGATCAGTTTGGAAATCTATAATCTTAGTTTCTTTACCATCTTTACGTGTATAAGGAATCAATTTAGCAGTAATAGTAATTTCACCGTTTCCAGACTTTTTAGGTACTTTGAAAGAAATTGTTTTTCCTGCTACAATGGCTTCAAGATGCGCTTCAGTTAAGTAGCCCTTAGACAAATAATTTGTGTATACTTCGTCAAATATAGACAAGTTTCTTTTCTTTCCATTGGCGTCTATATATTGATAGTACCAGCCATATGGACCATGAAGTACTTTATTAGCCATAATACACCTCCTCTGTATAGCTAATTGAAATGACTAATCTATATAAAATAGACTAGTCATTTTTCTCATTCTTTCTATGTTATAATTAAATAGCACTTCAGTTAATAACAGGTAAACCTAATGTGCAATGACATATACCACTTCCACCATTTTTAGGATTATTTGCACAATTTGTGCATGCCTGCTTTCGAAGAGTTAATACTGTTGTGTCTGTACATTCTTCAGTATGTTTTAAGCCCTGAATCAATATAGCTTTTTCCCATTCATTAAAGTTCTTAGATTCATTTATCTTAGTCGCTAAATCAGTACCAGGATTTCCTAATCCAAACATTCATTTTTTCTCCTTATGTATAATTTACTAATTTTTCGTTAAGTTTCTTTGGATCTGCAATTGACCCATACAAACCAATACAAATTGCATCAGCTGTATCATTGTCTCTAATAATTTCATCGCCTTTCTTTGGATGATGAACTACAATATTCAAATCTACTTGAGGATAATGATCTTCTATAAATGCAACTGCATCTTCTTTCTTTGCAGATCTATTTCCTAAGACTTTACTTTTCCATGATTGCACATGAACAGTACTTATAGAAATAACATCGGAGAACTCATTGATAAGTGTAGCCTGTAAAAATGCCATACTAACAATATTGTACATTCTTGATACACCTCTATAGAAAGCAATTTCCTCAAATAGCAAGTAATCCTTTTTAGTTAATTTGTACTTCTTGATGTACTTTCGAATCTGTAAAACTATTTTTTGTCTATGATGCCAGGCTGATTCAGAATCTGCATAATTTAATCTACTCCATTCAAGCAGTTTATCACCTTGCATGACACAGACTGAATTACGAGTTTTATTACCTAAATCAACGCCTATTATCATACTAAATTCCTCTCATCGCTGATAATTGTCAATAAAATTATCAGGTATTTGTTCAATAATTGACTTGGCTGCCTGCACAGCTGTAACCTCATCTGCACCATATTTCTTTCCGCCAAGTAAACCGCCCTTTTTCTCCATTTTTTCAAGAATTTTATCTAATCCATATAAAATCTCTTGTCTTGTCATCATTTTAACGTACTCCTTTTAACAAAAAGAGGACACTCATTTCTGAATGCCCTCTTCTTATTTATAAATGCCCACGGGCAAAAACCCATTACCTTTAGGTGATGGGATGAAGCCCGCCTTACTCCTCGTGGTAGCCGTTTAAACGGCTACCTTGTCTACAAGTACAGAGTCCCTTGCAGTCACTCTTGTACAGTTACATAGCTTTGGTGTCTTCATTCCTTTTGGCATAGAAGAAAAGTCTATCTTATTACCTTCTATATCCATAAGAATAGCATAACCAGTACTCATACGACCTTTGATGAAGTATTCCTTACCAAAATACTTTACCTTGTCGAATTTCCTAAAGCCTTGTATCTTACCTGTCATAATGGGCTGTTCACTACGAATACCTTTAGTTTTTTGCCTGTCGCCTTTGGCCACTGACTTCTTGATATATACTGTATCTGTATGTAATTTTACAGGATTACCACCGTTTGCTATTACACAGGCATCTAAATGGTGGTCTTTCTCTATACCAAGGCTTAATCTGTTAGCCTTGGTAACCATTCCAAAGGTCTCTATGGCATTCGAATAGTGTTTAAGTAACTGGCAACGAATGCTGTTCATCTGTGTAGCGTATTTTAATTGGCCTTTTTTCTTGCCCTTGAAATTAGGTTTAATTTTTCCATCGTGCAAGGCTTTGTGGCAAGTGTGACATAGTGTAATTAAGTTTTCAGCTTCGTCACTACCGCCCTCACTACGAAAGATAATATGATGGACTTCTAATTTGCTATCCTTATGCTTACCTTTACAGTATTGGCATTTGTAACCGTCACGGTTAAGTACCATAGCTTTTGTATTCTCGAAACCGTAGTTAATTCCTTTTTGATATCCCCAGTGGCGAATTTTTTCATTAGCCAAAGACGGATTTTTCATAAGGTGTGTATCAAACTGACCTGTTTCCAATACCAATGTTGTAATAGGAAGTATCGACTTAATATATTCGATTTCCTTAATATGGCTATGAAATTTACTTACCATAGTAGGACTGAAACGATTTATTTTAATACTATTCCTACGATTTAAGAATCTCGGCTTACGGTATCGTGTTTTACGGTTTCTGCGATTCCTACGGTATTTGACTCTTTGTATCATCTTGCCTGTAATATCATTCCTGACAATTACCTTTGACATATAAACTACTTCGCCATTATCTTTTGTAACCGCAGTACCGATAGTACCGCTTCCTGTATCTACGCCGAGAGTTAGATTTTGTGTATAGTTCGTACTGCTATACAACAGTTTAATTGTAAACGGACATCTTCTTACTACTTTAGCTTTACCACTTTTAAGCAAATGTTTTACTTTGCCGTGCCTGTTTGTAGGCATAAGCGGCTGTCCGTTTTGACCGATTACATGTACCATAACAGGCATTCCTTTCCTGGTAACTTAATACCATAATTCCATACAATGTACGGTTGTGCGTATCCTTATACTGTTACCATATAAGGAATTCGACA
>Ga0255341_1003620_pt1 | contig 17155 bp, 10 predicted proteins | sample wastewater_treat_8_FD_192418 | JGI IMG/M metagenome (GOLD analysis project Ga0255341, IMG submission 192418) | Wastewater microbial communities from Lulu Island WWTP, Vancouver, Canada - plant12 | ecosystem: Engineered > WWTP > Wastewater > Unclassified | place: Canada: Vancouver, British...
TTTCTGACCCCAAATTAGTAAATATTAGCAAAACACCCTTGATATTTTCCTAATAATGGTTATTGCGTGAAGTTGTCAAGGTACATCTATTGTAAAAAAAGAGTTTATGCAGTGGAATCAATAATTATATTATATAAATATCCAATTACCAAAACACATTTTAACAATTATATAATTGAATTCCTGATATGTATCTCAACCAGCTTTTTTATCGTTTGAACCATGTGAGGGATATTAATATCCTGGGGGCATTGTTTCATGCATGGCATATCGATACACTTTTTGCAATGAATGGCACTTTCATTTATGCCCATATCAAGCTTTCTTAATGACCAATAGTCCTTGCCCATAAAATAGTAATTGTACTGCCTGAATATTATATGTATTTCTGTGCCATATTTGCATCTGCATCTTTGACATCTATGGCAGGGAATAGGCATAAAGCTCTTTTCCAGCACCGACATAACATATGAAAAAGTAGGTATATCATAGTTTTTAGGTTCATTAAGCATAGCTTGCTCCACTTGATCGACAGTACCTATGCCTATTAAAGCAGTTGATATTGGATATGAAAGTACAGCAGATAAAAGGGGGGCGATAGGGAAAAAGGAAGGCAGTATTCCTGCTGCATAAACTTTGTTTATAATAAGTCCTTTTTGTTTAAAGAGAGGCTCATTTTTTATTCTGTCAAGCATTCCTCTTTCAAGTATGTTTCCGCTGCCCTGAAGCACATCTATACGTTTGTCTTTCGCACCCCTTAGAAGTATGTCATAGTAGTGTGAAGCAATTCCTACAAATTTGATTTTACCTTCTGCTTTAAGATCGTTCAATGCATCAACAGCACCATATTTACCGAATGTCAAATCTTCATTTCCTTCGTCCACCTGATGTACGAAATATATATCCGCATAAGTACCAAGATTTCTGCATGACTCATATACTGCTTTATACATTTCATTTCCATAGAAAAATCTTGCTTTATCCGAAATGATTATATTTTCTCTGCCGATGCGGGCCGCAAATTTTCCAAGCTTAATCTCCGCATCGCCATATTCAGGTACAATTGCAGTATCAAAAAGATTACAGCCAAGTTTAAAGGCACGCTCCATGACAGCTATTGCAGTTTCTTCATCAGGACTGAAATAATCAGGAAGTACCGGGACGTTTCCGCTTAGTATGGGAATGGTGCCGAAGGATATTTCAGATACTTTAAGTCCTGTAACTCCTAAATTTCTATATCTCATAATTTGTCACCCAAATTATTTAAGTCAGCATTTACGGTACCTTTAAGGTTTTTGGCTTCCGAGAGCTTTTCACACCAGGCAAATGCCATTTCCTCAACTGTATCAATCCCTTCTGGAAAATTTATTTCCTTTAACTCAGAACAAAAAGCGAAAGCTTCTTTTCCGATTTTTTTTATGGTAGAGGGAAGTACCACTTTTTCAAGGCTTTTGCATCTGAAGAATGCCCTTTCAGGTATTTCTGTGATGCCTTGGGGTATTGTTATTCTTTTAAGTGATGTACAATGCTCAAAGGCTCTGATTCCTATATATTCCAACATGTCGGAAAGCTCTATGCTCTCTAGCATATAACATCCCGAGAAAGCAAGCTTTTCTATTTTTCTTACATGATGTGAATTTTTAACGGATTCAAGCCATTTGCACAGTTCAAAAGCACTTTTGCCGATCGTTGCAGTACTTTTTGAAAGGGTTATATGTGTCAGCAAATTGCTGTCTTTAAATACCTCATCGCCAATGCCGATTATCCCTTCCGCTAAAATAAGGTTTGGAATATTTCCCGTGCATTCAATTAGAAGGTTATTCTCATCGGTTTTAAAGCAGTTTAAGCAGTCTAGAAAAATTTGCTTAACAGCTTTAGGAAGGGCTTCATTATTCCTGTCCCAAATTCCTGTAAGCCTATACTCTTTGCCGTCTGCAGTTATTACTTTTTTTAGATTGATGCAGTTTCTAAATGCATATTCTTCTGTCAAAGTTCTAGGTGAGGAATAGGTAACTGATGTAAGAGAGTAGCAGTTGGCAAACGCCCAGCCCGAAACTATCCTGACATCGGGTGGAATCACCACATCACCCTCGCACCCGACTGCATCAATGAGTATGTCGTTGATGACAACCATGGGTGATTTGTCTCTTTGTTTATTAAGCCACATTGTGCTGTGAAAAGCTCTTTCACCGATATATTTTACGCTTTCAGGTATATAAATTTCCGAAAGGTTCATGGCATCCTTGAAAACCTCGGGTTCGATGGTATTTACTCCTTTGGGGATGTGTAAAATGCTGCCATTGTTTGTGTATCCATGAAGGGATAGGTTTTCATCTATCTCGAAACAACTGATTGCACTTAAATAAATGGACTTGACAATGTCGGGAATACTTCTGTCACATAAAACACCGTATCTGTCGGTAGTGTATTTTATCCCACCAATTGATACAGACTTTATGGCTGTACAGCCTGAGAAGGCATAGCTTCCAAACTTCAGCCCATCATGGGATAAATTTATTTCCGTTATCCTTCCGCAGTCGGAAAAGGCGTGAGCACTAATATTAGTATCTGAATTGAGCTTTAAGAACTTTAGAGAATTACATCCTGCAAAAGCACCAATGCCTATCCGTTCTATGGAGGAAAAGTCAAAATTCAACAGGCTCTCGCATCCGTCAAAGCAGCTATCCCCAATAAATCCAAGCTCGCTGCATGTGCAGGCTTCAAGGGATGTACAGCCGCAAAAAGCCTCTTTTCCAAAAGATTCGGTTCCTTCAAGATGTACATTCTTCAAACCGACACAGTATGAAAAAGCACCTTCACCGATACATTGAGCATATCCTGTAACACTTGTAAGGGAAATGCATTTTTCAAATGCCTTTATACCTACATGTTTTAAAGAAGGGGGAAGTGTGATGCTTTTTAAGTTCCTACATCCACCGAAAGCATCTTCACCAATTTCTGCAAGGCTTCCTGGAAATATTACAGAAGTTATATTTTCATTCCCTGCAAAGGCATAGGGCGAAATACTTACAATACCTTCAGGAATAATAACCTCACCTTTGCAATATGTTCCGTCGACAACTATATCGGATATTATTACAAGGGGCGAATTATTCCTTAATCTATCCAAAAAGGCCGTATTTTTGAAGGCATATTCTTTGATGCCTAAACATTTTATATCAATATTCCTAAGATTTCTGCAGCCGTTGAAGGCATCCTTACCTACATGTGCAGCATTTGAGGAAGGCATTTTTATTAAGCTCAAGCTTGTGCAGCCATAAAAGGCATTATCCGATATATGTGTGATTTCTCCATGGCATTCAAGCCTTTCTAATGAAGTACAATATGCGAAAACACCTTCTTCCAGTATTTTTATACCATGAGGAAATGTAATGAATTTAAGAGATGTACAGCCGCAAAAAGCCCTTGACCCTATTATTCTAATGGAGTCAGGTAAGCTTATGGAGGTAATGTCTTTGTTGCCGTAGAAGGCTCCACCTGCAATGGATGTTATTCCGTCAGGAATAGCGACATCACCCGAAAGCTTGTTGCCGTCTAAAAATATGCCGCTATTTTTTATTATACCTTCAGTAGTCTTGTTTTCTACAATTTCTTGTAAATAAATACTTCCATGGAAGGCGTTTTTTCCAATGCATTCGATTGTAGAAGGGAGGTTTACATATTTAAGCGAAGGACAATTAAATGCAAATTTGTCACCAATTGACTTTACTCCTTCATTAAAATCAAGCCTTGATAATTTGCTGCATTGGGAGAAAACATCTGTGCCGCATTCAATAAGATCACAATTGATTGTTGCAGACTTTAATCCCGATGCAGTAAATACGTTACTTCCAAGTCTTAAAAGAGATTTGGGCAGAGTAATTTCCTTCAATGCCAAACACTTGTAAAATGCCATATCTCCAATGCTTTTGATACTCTCCGGTAAATGGACATTATTAAGAGATGTGCACAAATAGAAAGCCAGATCACCGATTTCTTCTATACTGCTTCCGAAATTTATTTCAACAAGTTTTTTGCACCTGTTAAACAGAGATTTTTCAACTTTCCTAAGAGACTGGGGAAGTTCAACTCGTATAAGCTTAACACAGTTTTCAAACGCTGATTCTCCGATGTATTCAACACCTTCATTTATATGAACGGTCTGCATGGCGATACAGTCTTCGAAAGCCCTTTCATGAATTTCTGTTATTGTATCGGGTAAAACGATTCTTCCCGCCAATTGATTGCCGGAAAATGCTTTTTCTCCGATTACAGTTATTCCATAAGGCACAACTACTCTTTCTTCATGGCCTCTATACTTAATCAAAGTAGTACCGCTTATAAAGAAGTTGCTTAAAACCTGGGAATGTATGATGCATACAACCTTTGGAATATTATCATCGGACATGTCCGGAAGTCCTTTTAGCTCGTATGTAGTGCCGTCAGACAGTGTTATATATTTTAATGATGAACAGTTTTTAAAAGCATCTTCACTGATATTCACATCATCATTGGCAAATTCTATTCTTTCAAGATTGATGCAATTTCTGAAGGCTCTGCTTCCGATTTCAGACACCGAAGGCGGAAGCTTTATGGATATCAAACCCTTCTTATCAAAAAAGCAGCTAGTTCCAATGGAAGTTATCTTATCAGGTACTTCAAAATGCTTGAGGTTTGTGAGAAACCTTATAAGTTTACCGTTATGAATATCCATCATCCTGAAAATGTCTATGACAATTGCTTTAACCAGAGGGTGAGCATCATAGCTGTCAGACAATACCTCAACTAAATTTTGAATATTATAAGAAGTACCGTCGGTAAACATTATTTCAGAAATATTTCCGCAGCCTGTAAATATGTCGCATATACAGGATTTATCCAGATCTTTGGAAATTACCAGAGTCTTTAAGTTTATATCATTCAAAAACACCTGCCAGCTTAAATGGGTTACTCCCGGAATGGAGGCGTATTGAAGGCTGTCACAGTACAAAAATACACTGTGGCTCAAGCTTTTAACAGTATCGGGCAATTCCACTCTTTGGAGGGAGTGGCAGCGATGGAAGGCATATTGTCCGATGTGGTTTAATTTTGAAGGAAAGTTAATTTTTCGCAAATTCCTGCATCCCTTGAAGGCACGGTCCATAATAACCGTCACAGTATCAGGCAGTACAACCTCCTCAATAGATGTGCACCCCTTGAAGGCCCCTTCACCAATTGTGGTGATTCCTTCAGGAACCTCGACTATAGCTTCTCTTGAATTGCATGACTCTAAAATTCCATTGTTTATTATAAATCCATCTTTCATTGATTAAACTCTCTTTCTCTAAGAAGAAAATTTATAAGGGAAGTTATTTCTAATAAATACGTTATTAATCTTACATTTAGCAAAAGATAAATGTAAAAGATTAATCGTATTTAATATCTTAATCATTTTTACAATCGAATATTTTCTTAATAATGCATTTTAACTCTTCTATATTTCCGCATTTATACAGCTCGGCTTTATACTGCTTGGTTCCTTTTAACTTCTTCATGCAGTAGGAAGCAAGCTTTCTAATATAATAAATTGTGTATGTTTCATCATAGCAGCTTAATGCTAACTCTATCTGCTCGGAAATAATGGCATACTTATCCTTTTTAATCTCTTTGTTGGTGAGCTCACTGAATATAAAAGGATTTTCAAACCCATATCTGGCAATCATTACACCGTCTGCACCAGTGAGATCCATCATTTTATCGGCATCTTCCCTAGAAAAGATACCTCCATTTGCAATTACCGGTATTTTGACTACGGATTTTGCCTGCTCAATCTGGTCATAATAGGGTATACCTTCATACATCATATTGCGGTTTCTGCCATGAATAGTAATCATATCGGCTCCAGAATCTTCACACATCTTTGCAAACTCTGCTGCAATCATGGAATCTTCTTTAAATCCGGTGCGGCATTTAACAGTAACTGCTTTTCCGCTTTTCTTACAGCCTTTAATAATTGAAGATGCTCTTTTAAGATCGCCCATCAGACTTATGCCTTCACCGCTTTTATATACATTAGGCACAGGGCATCCCATATTGATGTCTATTATATCGAATGGTATCAAATAATCACTTCTTGCCATTTTTTCCATTATTCTAGGGTCGGAGCCTAATAGTTGAACAGCCTTAATTTTTTCGTCGGAAGTTGTATAAAGCAATTTTTGTGTTGCCCTGTCCTTATATTTTAGACCGTTACAGCTAACCATTTCGGTAAAGCAGAGTCCTGCTCCAAGTTCCTGGCATAAAATCCTGAAGGGGTAGCAGGTATATCCGGCAAGAGGTGCCATCAGTACATTATTTGGTATTGTAATATTGCCGATTCTCAATTCTTTTATTTCCAAATTATTAATTCTCCCTGCATGTTTAAGCTTTGCATATTATTTTAACATAAAATTTTTCAAAATGACTAAGAAAGTTTTAAATACTGTATATAAAATGTTGTATATTAAAATCAATTAATATACAATATTAGTATACAGAATATATTTCCATAACTGAATAAAGATCAATCCGATATCCAATAGTTTTAAAAAATTATTAATGGATTAAATGCGATTAATCTTTTACATTTATCTTCTGCTAAATGTAAGATTAATAACGTATTTAATATAGATAAGCTTGAATTTTTTATGAAAGAATGAATGAGATTTAGGGGGGAGTATTATGAAAAGTCATGGATGTTTTTTATTGTCTGCTGCACTTATAGCTTCAATGAGCTTGCCGCTTAAGCAATTTGAAGCTTCCGCTCTTGAGGCTGGCAGCCTTTTTATTAATGAAATAATGGCAGCAAATACTAACACAATCCGCGATGGAGATGTTGAAGATCCGAAAAACGGTGGAAAGGGAGGATCTTATTCAGATTGGATTGAGTTGTACAATGCATCTAATGAGGCTATTGACTTAACAGGCTATACACTTTCCGATGACGGTGCAACGTGGGTTTTCCCGCATGGCATTGTTCCACCTAAGGGTTACTTGATGGTTTGGGCTTCGGATAAAAATAAGGTTGCAAAGGATGGTCAGCTGCATGCTAATTTTAAGCTGAGTTCTTCAGGAGAAAAAGTTGTTTTAAGAGCACCTGATGGAGACATAATCGATACAATAACTTTTGGCAGCATTGGAGATGATGAGTCCTATGGAAGGAATATAGACGGAGGAAGTGAGTTTTTCACTTTTTCAAAGGCTACACCTAATGCAGATAATGCCAATGGAGTGGTGGCTGTAGACGAACCGATATTCTCCCACAAAGCAGGATTTTATGCCGATGCATTTGATCTAAAACTTTCTTCAAATCAGAAGGATGTCACAATATATTATACAATGAATGGTTCCGACCCGGTTCCCGGAAAATCAGGAACATACCAATATACTGATAGTATTAGAATCAAGAGCAGAGCAGGGGAATCGAATGTATTGTCCATGATTAATACGGGTGACTTTTTTTGGAATCCACCTGCCGGAGAAGTGTTTAAATGTTCTGTTGTGAAAGCAGTTGCTGTAAAGTCAGACGGAAAAAAAAGTAAAATGGTTACTCAGTCATTTTTTGTCGATCCAAATATGAAGTCAAGATATGATATTCCTGTTATTTCACTTGTTACTGATCAAGCAAACTTATTCGACAAGATGAAGGGGATTTATGTTAATAGTAATCGCACTGGAAAAGAGTGGGAAAGACCTGTTCATGTAGAGTTTTTTGAACATGATGGAACCCTCGGCTTTTCAAAGTATTGTGATATACGGCTTCATGGCGGAGGTTCAAAGGGGTATGCTCAAAAAAGTCTTAGGCTTTACGCCGATAATGAATATGACGGAAAGAACAAAATAAGCTATGATATATTCCCGGGGCTTAAAGATAAAGTAACAGGCGAAAGCATCGACAGCTTTAAACGCCTTATATTGAGAAATTCCGGAAGCGATTGGATGGGAAGTATGTTCAGGGATGGATTGACGCAAAGCCTTGTTTCCCATCTGAAATTGGATACTCAGGCATACAGGCCTTCAGTGGTATTCATAGACGGAGAATATTGGGGTATACATAATATACGTGAGAGATATGACAATATTTATTTCGCATCCCATTATAAACTGGACAAGGACAAGGTAGCACTTCTTGAGGTTCATTACACAGGTAAGTTACTGGTGAATGAAGGGGCAGAAGAGGATGCCGACACTTATACGAGCGACATAACTAATTATTTGAAAACCCATGATATTAGCACAAAAGAAGCCTACGAATATATAAAAACAAAAATAGATATCGACAATTATATCGATTATCAGGTTGCAAATATTTACTTCTCAAACTCAGATTGGCCGCAAAATAATGTCAGTATGTGGAGATATAAAACAGAAGACGGTAATTATAATCCTGATGCACCTTACGGGCAGGACGGAAGATGGAGATGGATTATAAAGGATCTTGACTTTAGCTTTTGCGGAGGTATGGCAGGACCTAACGGTTTACAGCATGATACGCTGGCACATTCCTCTGTGATTAACGGGCCTAATAATGAGTGGGCGGTATTCCTTTTTAATTCATTGCTGAAGAATTCTGAATTCAGAGAAGAGTTTATAAACAGATTGGCAGATTATATGAATACTTGTTTCAATCCTACATTGGTTAACGAGAGAATCGATAAAATGAAGGCTGATCTGGAATCTTCAATAACTGAGCATATCAACCGCTGGCAGTCTATTGAGGATTGGGATGGCGACATAGAATTAATGAAAAATTTTGCCGATAAACGTCCCGGGTATGTAAAAAATCATGTAATCAATAGATTTAGAACCGACGGCGTTTACGGAACAGCCTCAATAAACATTGAAACCGATATCGAAAAAGGCTTTATCAGGATAAATTCGATAGATATAAACAATACAACTTTAGGAGTAACAAATCCTGAGTCTTGGTCGGGTACATACTTTAAGGGCGTTCCTGTAAAAATAAAAGCTGTTGCAAAAGACGGATATGTGTTCGATCATTGGGAAGGTGTGGAGGAAGAATCCGATACCATAGATGTTACACTTACCGAAGATATGAACATAAAAGCAGTATTTAAGTCTGCAGCCGGGCAGGAACATAAAATATCTGGATATGTAAGTACAAATATAGAATCTATAGGGTCTGATATTAATGGACAGTTCAAGGTGGAAGCAGTTGGGCTGCAAATATCTGCATTGACGGATAAAAACGGATATTTTGAAATGTTGCTTCCGTCAAGTGAAGCCGGATATACATTAAAGGTAAGCAAACCGGGTTTCCTTTACAGGGAAATTAAAAATGTTGCTGTATCGAAGGATATGGTTTTATTTTCAAAGGAATCGCCTTTGATCTTATATGCAGGAGATTTAAACTCAGACGGTACCGTTAACATGTTGGATGTCATACAAATTGCTAAAGTTTTCGGCAGTGTTGCAGGAGATGATAATTATATAGCTGTTGCGGATATTAATAAAGACAAAGCCATAAATATGTTGGATGTTATTATCATAGCCAAACATTTTAATCTTACTTCGACAGATTATTAAAGCTTTTGTTATACAAAAACAGCTGCCATAATATGATGACAGCTGTTTTTTTGACAAATTTAACATTGTCAAATCTATATTAAATCTATAATAATCTTGAATTGATATTTTATCTGGGGAAATGTATACTAACTCTATGGATTGAACTATTGTAAACATCTGAAGTATTTGGGTGGACTTTATGATTAAAAACATATATGAAAGATATATAAAGCGAAGATTATTCAATAAAATATTTATTATATTTTCAGCAGTTGCTATTATTAGCTTTTTTCTCTTCGCATATATGTCTTCTATAAATATAAATAATTATTTTTTGACAAAATCAAAAGAAGCAATTGAAACGGCAGCTAAAAATATGCATTCATTTATTGAAGAAAAAATAACAGAATCAGGGGAGATCATTGACAACATACTTACTAACAAAGTTCTGTATAATGAAATTCTATACCTTATGGAAAACGGTTATAACAAGCACTTAGAGTATAAGATGGATAAACTATTTGCAAGTCAGGAAAACAAATACAACGGATTTGAAAATTATTTTAACTCATGTCTTTTAAGAGATAAGGATATGACAGGAATAAGCATTTACAGCAGCAAACAGGATGAAGCATTTTTATATTCTTTAAACTGTGGTGTTATATTTCCAAAAGACAGTTATGTAGTAAATTCTCTTGAAAAATATAAAGATAGCCTTGAAAGCATAAATATACTGCCAAATCATAAAGCACATTATCCTGTTGACCGCAAAGACGTTTTTTCCATAGCCTATATTGTGAAAGAGAGATTTAACTCTAATATTCTGGGTTATATAGTTATAGATTATGCAGTAGACGGAATAAAAAACAAACTTAAGGTTTCCGAAAAAGAAAATAATATCGGAATTTCAGTTTTTACACAACAAGGTGAAATAATATACCATTCACTTGGCGAACCGGAATTTAGTCATATTTTCAATGATTTGAAGTACAACAATACTTCGTCATCAATATACAAAAATAATATTGTACATTCAATTACTTCGGGAAGTGTGGGTATAGTAACTGCTGCTGTTCTTCCGAAACAATCTGTTTATTCCCAATCATCTGTCTATGCAAAAACTATATTTTTAATTGCCTGTATTTTTATTATAGCTATCATAGTTTTTGCTGCTTTTTCTATAAAGAGATTTTCAACAAGGATTGCTTCACTTATTGATGGCATCAAAATTATCAAACAGGGAAATCTTTCCTTTAGAATTGATGTGCCCAAAAACGGTGATGAGCTTAGCGAAATTGCAGTAAGTTTTAATGAGATGTGCGAGGAATTGAATAATTATATCGATAGGGCATATGTTTCGGAGATAAATCGAAAAAATGCGAAAATAAGAGAACTGCAAGCACAGATCAATCCTCATTTTCTCTACAATACTCTGGAATCTATAAGGATGAGGATTTTATCAGGCGAAAATAAGGAAGCCGGAAGGGTATATTGACTTTGAATATTTTCCTGTTTTGATTTGTCCCGAAAGGACCGATGCAGTTATTATTCTTCCATGCAAATACTGGACACCAAAGCCGAAAGAAATAGTAACAATAAGCATAATAAATAAAAGCACAAATTTAGTATCCGAAGATCCGGAAAAATACATTATTATGGTGGACAAATTCCTTGAATATGCTGAATATAAAAGAAGGATCTCATTTAATAGTAAAAACAACTGGAAATTTAGAATATTATTTTTCAAAAACCAAAAGGTTTCGGCATTAATAAATTATTGCAAATTGGATGAAGCAAAGAAACTGATAGATGAGCTTTTGGATGAAGTTAATATACAACAATCCCAAGAAAACAAAAGCGATTTATATATCTTCATATTATCTAATTATATATCTGTTCTGTTACATTTGGAAAAATTTGAGGAAGCCAAAAGAAATATTGATATTATGGAAAATATTCTAAAAACACCCAGAAAGAATATGGAAGTATTCAATAGGCTTCTAAAATACATGCGAATGCAGCTTTTTGTTTTACATGAAGATTTTGAAAAGGGTGGACAATATCTCAATGAACTTATGGCACAAAATGATAATCCCAGCCAAAAAGGATATTTGTTATTGTACATGGGAATATACCATTATAAAAGAAGAGAAAAGGAAAAGGCACAAAAGTGTTTTGATGAAGCGTCAAGTACCTTGAAAGCACCTCATTCCATAAAAATGATTGAACATTACAGGGAATTATTGGATAACGAGATTTATGAGATCAATAAATAAGTTTGAATTATGTCGTTTGACCGAAGAATTTTGCTAATATTACTATGTCCATCATATTTATAACATCATCCCTGTTTAAATCGCATTCTAACTTATACAGCGCATCTCCCTTTATACTGTTGAATGTAGATCCTATACAAATAGCATCTGCTATATTTATAACATTATCTTTATTGATATCTGCACATATTTTATTTTCTTTTGGATCTGCAGTAGGCGTAGGAGTGTGCGTGGGAGTAAATTTAGGAGTAGGTTTTGGAGTATTAGTAGGTTTGGGACTATAAGTTATACGAATTGGTGTTGGTGTATTTAGTGGATGTAAGATTGCATTGGTATTGGTAAAACTTGCTTTGTACTGATAGTTTCCAAAAAATGAAGCTTTTATTACATCTCTTCTAGTCCATTGATTATAATTAGGGTTATAATTGAAATTAGCTATACCGTAACTGTCTGTTGTGGAATAACGTTCTATTTCCCAGGCATCCATACTTTTTTCCAGGAATATTTTTTGGCCTGCAATAGGGTTTCCTTCTGCATCTTCAAGTTTGAATGAAATACTTCCCGGACCTCCACTAATCTCAATTTGATCAGGTTTCCAATATTGACGAAATACAGGAGTTAGGTTTACGGTTTTTGGAATGGATAAGTCCTCATTTCCATTACCTGTTATCTTAAAACTATAATAACGTCCACTGCAATCACCTTTAAATACTATGTAAAGATCACAGTTCTTTTCTTCATTAGAGTATAAACCGGTATTTAGTTCATGAAATGATTTAATTCGCTGGTCAGACTTTTGGGCATACGCGTTTATGTTTATTGTACCTAATATTTCACCATCCTCTTTGTCTTTTCTAACCTCAATACAGCCTCCTTTAGCATTTAAATCAATAGATGCTACTATACTGAATATATCATTAGGTGCACTACCATATCCCAATTTGACATTCGGTAAAACTATAGTTCCGCCATCACTTCCAACATACAAAAAATCATCATCACTGGTCATATTTTTGCTGTACATACTGTCTTTAGCCTGTATAAAAAACAGTACAGAAGAATTATCTGCTATATTTGTATCTAATTGGGCATAACCTCTACTTCGGGGTAATGGTGATGAATTTATTAGTGAAATAGAAAAAATATAAACAATAGCTAGTATTGAAGCGATTCTTTTAATCTTCATAGCTTGATGCCTCCTAAAATAAAATTAATTTTAGAATGTAAATCAAAATATACATCTTATAAATATTGTAATTCAAAATGATGTAAAATGTCAATGATAATTTACAGTAGTATTATGATACATTGATTAAGACAATTGATTAAAACATAAGTATTGTGACACAATAAAAGAGGTGATATGAGTATCGTATTCTGACACTCATATCACCTCTTGGAGCTATATCAGATGTAACTTACCAATTCCAAAAATCCATATCCACTAATATCATGATACACGGGTCTATTTGATCAGTTAGTTTTATAAGCTCACTTGACGGTCCGGTTATGCGTAATCCGTACACTTTGATTCCATTTTTCAATATATAAGATGCCTTTTCTTCAACAGAGTTATTAATTCCATTAACTTTCAGCAATTGTTTGTCTGGTTTTAAAATATTCTTATTTTCATCTAGCCACTTAAGCTCATTAAGTATTGATTTCTCATACTCCTGTACATTTCCTTTTTTAAATTCTGAGGATTCGGCATTGCCAATACTGAATAATTTACTTGGAATACCCCATTGATAAACTTGCTGATTTTCCATATATAAATTTTTAGGTTGTAGATTCTCAATACCAGCCTCAACAGCCATCCAACAAACTTCCACATCATAATTTCCAATAAGATTTTCCACATCTTTAAGGCTTATTGTTTTCTTAAGGGAATAATCTACTGTAGCCACTGTATTGTCTGAATTTTTTCTTAATATTTCCCTTTGTTTTTCTTTATCTTTCATACTGTCAAAGCTTGCGTTTTTAAAGAGATCAGGGTGGATAAAATTAGCACCTATATGGACAGGAGCAGTAACTTTGCCTGTTATAAAAGACATTTTTGTTTCATATATAAACTGTTCACCATAACTATGTCCAATAACAGGCCGTACTCCTATTTTAAGAGTTTCAGAAAAAGAATATGATTCAAATGAATTTGCCCACATGTTTATTTTATCAGGCTGTGTAAACTGAATAATATCTATTAATGCTCTAAATTGGTTTTCACGACCCATTGATCCGCGTATTTGATATGCAATAAATGGAGTAGTCAATATTAAATATAAAATGCCCAATGTTATAATTACAACACGTAATATTGCCATGTTAAACTTAAATCTTGTCTTTTTAAGTATCTTTCTTTTATCTATGATGTTGTCGGTAAATTCAAGCTTAATGTCTTCATTTAATATTTTTAACTCTCCGCTGCAGGTTTCACAGGTCTTTAGATGATTATCAATCTGCATTTTAACATTTTCATCGAGAGTTCCTGCGAGATATTCAGGAAACATTTCCTGCACTTCGTTACACCTCATTATAATAATCCCTCCTGTATAGATTTCTTAACTTTTGCCTTCCTCTAAATAAAAGGACTTTGACATTGTCAATGCTTACGCCAATAATGCTCGCGATTTCCGCATATGTAAGGTCATCATACTCTTTTAGTATCAGTACCGATTTATATGGCTCGGGAAGCTTGGATATACTATTTTCCAATGTATTCTTCTGCTCGGCATTAAGCAATGAAACTTCCGGATTCACGTCCAAAGAATGGTCTGGTGTATCTGGTACTTCACCATAATCGATATTTGCTTTTTTTCTTATAAAATCCAGTGCGATATTTCTTGTCACTTTATAAAACCAAGCCCTGGCCGGAAGTTCATTATTTGCTATGCAATGCTTTGTAGCCCGTAAAAATGTTTCAGATACAATATCTTCAGCTAATAATATATCTTTTATAATAGTCATTGCATATCTCGTTAGCGGCTCCGCAAGTTCACTGTACAGTGATGTCAAGGCATCCACCAATTATCACCTGCCTTTACTTTATAAACGTTTTAAAGCCGTGAATGTTACATCATTTTTTAAAATTTTTTAGATTTATAATTTCAATTATACAGGAAGTTAACATTTTATATATTTACCATAAAATGAATCTAATATATAATTTAGTTAAACGTTAAGTTAACCACTCGAAATATTATACATTATTCGAATTATTATAAAAAGGGAGTACTCTCCTTGTAATAATACCATTATTTAATTTTATTTTTTAAAAGGAGGAATTACATGAAAAAAGTATCATTAATCCTAATTATTACATTTTTGTTTACAGCTGTATTTTACAGCATTCCGAGCTCGTTTGCTGCTGATGAGCAGTACCCGGGATTCAGAGTTAAGGGTCGTTTCCTTTATGACAAAAATGGAGAAAAAACGATACTCTATGGTGTAAATAAGATGATTATATGGATGGACATTGATGGAGTTCCGTCATATGAGGAAATAGCCAAAACAGGTGCCAATTGCGTTAGAATTGTTTGGGGCATAAGCGGTACGGCCGAAAAGCTTGACAAAGCAATTTACAACTGTCGACTCAATCACATGATTCCAATTATAGAATGCCATGACGCAACCGGTGATTGGTCAAAGCTTCAGACAATTGTCGACTATTGGGTGAGACCTGATATAGTTGAAGTGCTCAAAAAGCATGAGGAATATTTGATAATAAATATAGCAAATGAGTGCGGTCAAACTGTTTCAGACGCTGATTTCAGAGCAGGATACAAGCTGGCGGTAAGCAGGATGAGAGATGCCGGAATACATGTTCCTCTGATGATTGACGCTCCAAGCTATGGACAGGGAATCGATTCACTGCAGGCAAACGGTCCGTATCTTATTGAAAATGATCCCGATCACAATTTATTGTTTTCAGTACATATGTGGTGGCCTTTAGCATGGGGATACAGTGATCAAAAAGTAATAGATGAAATAAAGGAATCCGTTGATATGGGTCTTCCATTGGTTGTAGGAGAGTTTGGACATCAATGGGATGAAACTCCCCAAGGAGCAATTCCATATAAGACAATATTGGAGCAATGTCATTTAAACGAGGTAGGATACCTTCCATGGGAATGGGGACCTGGCAATAACCCTCAGACTTTTCTTGATATGACAACTGACGGTACATTTGCAACCCTTCATGGATGGGGAAAAGAGGTCTGCATTACAGACCCCCACAGTATAAAAAACATTGCTGTAAGGCCTGCATCAATGCTGGAGGATGTGCCACCACCACCTACACCGACACCATTTCCTGCAGGTAACATGGCATTAAACAAACCCATTGAAGCATCTTCAAAAGAGTCCAATGACCATGTCGCTGAAAATGCAGTCGACGACAATGGAGATACAAGATGGGCTTCAGTATCCGGAAAGTATGACACCGAATACATTAAGATTGATTTAGGATCGGTCAGTGATATAAACAAAGTAGTTATATATTGGGAAGATGCATATGCCACACAGTATAAAATACTTACATCCACCGACGGATCGACATGGACAACAGCATACCAGCAGTATAACGGTAAGGGTGGAATGGATGAAATAATACTTGATAAGACATATAGTGCACGTTATATAAAAGTTGAATGCAGTCAGAAAATTAACTCACAGTGGGGATATTCCATATGGGAAATATTAGTATACGGTCAATCGGCCGGTACACCAACTCCAACTCCGACGCCAACGCCAAACGGAAAAACTATAACCGGATATGTAAGGCCCGATTTTGACTTGAGTAATTCTTCATCATCCTTAAAGGCAGGTTTTAAAGTTCAGTATGGTTCATTTTCGGCTGTTACAGATCAAAACGGTACATTTACAATAAGCAATATTCCTCAAAGCTATGGACCGGAGCAGTTAATAATATCAAAAGACGGTTATCTTACCAGAGTAGTAAATAGTGTAAATGCAGGAGTTAAAATAGGAAGCATTGATTCTCCACTGGAAATGTGGGCCGGAGATATTGCAGTAAATGGAGTTCAGGATGGGGCAATAAATATGTCGGATGTAGTTGCGTTGGCAAAAAGCTTCAATGCTGTTTCCACAGATTCAAAGTATATTGATTCATGTGATTTCAATAAGGATAATGCTATTAATATGAGTGATGTAATAATACTTGCAAGACATTTTAATATGACTACCGGCAATTGATGTTGTATAATAATACTTGACACGAAGGCCTCGAACAAATAGTCTAAAAATAAGAAAAAACGGAGGTCAATCATGTCAGGAAAAGAAAAAAGAACTACAAGACAGTATACAAAAGATTACAA